>Ga0210407_10000017_pt1 | contig 255010 bp, 222 predicted proteins | sample IncBWC27MmetaG_FD_150860 | JGI IMG/M metagenome (GOLD analysis project Ga0210407, IMG submission 150860) | Forest soil microbial communities from Barre Woods Harvard Forest LTER site, Petersham, Massachusetts, United States - Inc-BW-C-27-M | ecosystem: Environmental > Terrestrial > Soil >... | reverse complement strand
CGCTGGCCGGCGCGGTGCTGACCTATTTCGGCTTCATGCATGGCGAGGCGGTGGGCGTCGGCGGTGGCCTGGGCGTGACGCCCGGCGTCGCGCTGGCCTATGCTGTGGTGGCGGCCGGCTTCTTCGCGGTCGGCAAGTACGGCTCCAGCGCGGAATCCTACGTTCCGCGACATGACATACCGATCGCAGCGCCGGCGGAATAGGGAGGGCAAGTGGCGAGAGATAGCCGAGGACCGTCATGGCGAGCCAACGGGTCCGCGCGAAGCGCGGCCCGATGACGGGCTCTGCGAAGCAATCTATCCACGTCATTCCGGGGCGCGCAAAGCGCGAACTATGATGTGCGCTTGCACATTAGAGAATCTCGAGATTCCCCGATGCGCAATTGCGCATCTGAGGTCTGGTGCTAACGCACCATCCCGGAATGACGGCGTAACGTCGCGTCCGCTCCTCGCAATGACGCCTGACGTGGGCGAGTTACCTCACCTCGATCCTGGCCTGGTCCGCCACTTCCTTCCAGATCGCGATATCCTGCTTGATGAAGTCGGCGAAAGCCTCCGGAGAAGAGCCGACGATCTGCATGGCCTGGCTTTCGAGCAAGACTTTGGTTTCCGGATCCTTCAAGGCTTCGACGATTTCCGCATTGAGCCTCGCCACGATCTCGGGTGGCGTACGCCCTGGCGCCAGAATGCCGTGCCAGCCGACGGCATCGAATCCGCCATAACCGCTTTCTGACATCGTCGGCACGAGAGGCGCCACCGGAGATCGCTCCTTGCTGGTGACGGCAAGCGCGATTAGCGCTCCTGAATTCACGTGCGGCAGCGCCGAGATCGGATCGGAAAACACCACCTGCACCTGGCCCGCGAGCAGATCGGCGACGGCAAGCGCCGTCCCTCGATAGGGGATATGGGTCATCTTGATGCCGGAGCGAAAGTCGAACAGTTCTGTGACGAGGTGGTTGGCGGCGCCGACGCCGGTCGTGCCGTAGTTCAGGGCGCCGGGCTTGCTTTTGGCGAGCGCCACGAATTCCCTCACAGTCTTCACGCCGAGCGCGGGGCTGACGACCATGAGGTAAGGGTAGGTGGTGGTGAGCGAGATCGGCGCGAAATCCTTCACCGGATCGTAGGGCAGGGATTTGTAGACGGCGGGATTGATGGAGATCGGCCCGGATTGTCCGAGCAGAAGCGTGTAGCCGTCCGGTTCGGCCTTGTTGACGAATTCGGTGCCGATGATCGATCCGCCGCCGCCGCGATTTTCGACCACGATGGTTTGGCCCAAGGCTTTGCTCGCCCGTTTGGCGATGACGCGGGCGATCGAATCGGCCGCACCTCCGGCGGCATAGGGAACGATCAGATGGATCGAGCGCGACGGATAATCGGCAGCACGAACGATATCGCCGGCAACCGGGACGGCTAAAGCAAAAGCGAGAAGGGCAAGGGCGGGCGCAAGGCGGTTCGAATGAGTTCGCATGGTATCGGGCGTTCCACCTTGATTGTTTTGCGCCACCATAAGGCAAAATTTCATGCAAGGTCCACCGGGCGCTAGTGTAGCGAATGTGAAATCCAATCCACGAGCTTGCGCTTTTTCGCCAGCTTGCGATGCTTCACATCTGTCTCAAGTAAGGGATGACAATGCTGGACAAAGGAGTCACGGAAAGCCTTGCTCAAAACATTGTTGCAACGCAATGGCATGATGTCCCCCCGCAGGCGCGGCATCAGGCCAAGCGTTCTCTGATCAACTTCTTCGCGGTCACGCTCGCCGGTTGTCGCAGCTCCCCGATCGAGATCGCGCTCGGCTTGCTCGGTCAATTTTCCGGCAGCCGGCAGGCCAGCGTGATTGGACGCCGTGAGCGGCTCGATGCGGCAAGCGCAGCTTTCATCAACGCGGCTTGCGCCAATGTGGACGACTTCTGCGATACCCACCTGGCCACCGTGATCCATCCGACTGCACCGGTCGCCGCCGCGCTGCTGGCCTTTGCCGAATTGCGGCCGGTAAGCGGGGCCGACCTGCTGCTTGCCCTGATCCTCGGCAATGAAGTGCAGGCCAGGATCGGGCTTGCGATTTCGCCCAGCCATTACAACCGGGGCTGGCACATCACGTCCACCTGCGGCGTGTTTGGCGCCGCCGTCGGCTGCGGCAAGCTTGCCTTGCTGAGCGAGCGCCAGATGGTGTGGGCGCTTGGCATCGCGACCACGCAATCGGCGGGACTTTGCGAGTGCCTGGGCACACCGGCAAAAAGCGTGAGCGTCGGCAACGCTGCGCGGAACGGGCTTTTGTCGACGTTGCTGGCCGAAAAAGGATTTGACGGACCGGCAGAGCCGCTCGCGGGCGTTCAGGGCTTCTATCATGCGCTTGCGGAAAAACCTGACCTGTCACGCCTTGCCGACGGCTGGGGCGAAAGCTGGGAAATCATGGCGACGTCCTACAAACCCTATCCGTGCGGTTTCGTGATCCATCCCGTGCTCGATTGTGTGCTCGACTGGCGGCGGGAAAATCCAAAAGCCGGGGTCACCCATGTCGTGGTTCGCGGCAATCCGCTGCTGAGCCTGCGAGCAGACCGGCCGAAGATTTCCACGGGCCGCGAGTCGCAGGTGAGCGTACAGCACGCGGTCGCAGCCGCTTTGGTCTGCGGAAAGGCCGGGCTCGAGCAGTTTACGGATTCCTGCGTGCGTGAGCCGGAGGTTTTGAAGCTGCGGAGCAAGGTCGAAGTCCTGCGCGACGAGAATTTTTCCACGATTGCGGCGGCGGTCGAGATCACGACCGCCGACGGCAGAACTCATAAGCTGACGCAGACGGCCGCGCGCGGCAGCGATGTCAATCCGCTTTCCGACCGCGAACTCGAAGACAAGCTGCGCGCTGCAGCCGCCGCGTGGAATTCGCGCTACGATGTCGCGCCACTGATCGATGCGATCTGGGGAATCGAGGAACGTTCAGATGTCTCCGGGCTGCTGTCGCTCGCGGTGCCGGCGTAGCTTATGGCCGAACGCCCGGGGTTTCGATCGGCATTCCCGCTGCGCGCGACATCAGATAAAGCTCGAGTTCGACGAGCTCCGGAGAACCGTAGTCATAGTTCTGGGCCCGGATTCCCGTGATGCAGTTGCGCAGGCGGCGCTGCAGCGATCCCATCGATTGCCATTCCAGCCGGTAGATCGGATAGCCGGTCGGCAGCGCCTGGGTCACGGCCGATCCGGCGAGATGCTTGTCCCAGTTGTCGTCGTGGCAATTGGTGCAGCCGAGATTAAGCTGTCCCTGTCGCTTCATGAAGAAGTCGCGCCCCTTCGCCACGAACGGCTGCAGTTCGGCCGTGGTGTCCGGCGTGATGGCCATGCCGCGGGACTGTTGCGCGACAAAGGCCGTCAGCGCGAGCAGGTCGCGGCTTTCATAGGCGATGGGCGAGGCCTCCTGGTGCCGCGCGCGGCACAGATTTATTCGCTGTTCGAGATTGATCGGGCGCCCAAGTGTCTTGTCGAAGGCGGGGTAACGCGCGGCCACGCCCTTCATGCTGGTGTTGGCGTCGCTGTGGCAATCGGAGCAGGATTTGCCAGCAGCGCCCGCCTTCCTTTTCCATAAGGATTCTCCGTCGAGCACCCAGAGCATCCCGGGATTGGCGGTGTCGTCATCCTGGATGGTTTGCGTGTCGGGTGCCATGAAGGTGTAACCCGAGCGGCGTTCGTTGCGCGGGATTTCGGCCGCGGCAGCGAAACCCGCTGCCATCAGCACTGCTGCAAGAAATATCGTGCCGAATAATTTCATTCGACCGAAATGGTGGCCGAAGCCTTCTCGGAAAAACCGTTGTCGCCGATCCACTCGAAATCGAATTTTCCGCTTTCTGTCGCAATGGTGAAGAAAGTGATGAACGGGTTGGCGGCAATCGCCGGAAACAGATCGGCGCGGAAAATCTCCTCGCCATTATAGCGGCAGGTGAAGCTCGTGATGATGTCGCGCGGCACGACCTGGCCGGCGGCGGTGTGGCGGTAGCCGGTCTCCATAATGTGCGACATCAGCGTCTTGATCTCGATGACGTCGCCGCGTTTGGCCTTTTTGGGGACGTTGATCAGTGCGGAAGCCATCAGATCACCTCTTCGGTGCAGGCGGCGAGCGTCACCACGACGTCGGCCGTGGCGGACCACAGCGAATCGTCGGACATGCGCGCGATCGCGGTGATCTTTTGACTGTCGGCAAGGCGGATGCGCGTCGAAATCTGGCCACGGCCGGCCTGCGGCCCTAGATAGAAGTTGCCGATATTGGGTTGCGGGTTCTTCTCGTTGAAAACGTGGATGCTCTTGACGTGGTCTTCCGCCGTATTCGGGCTCGATACCGTGATGGTCATCGGCACGGTATTGCCGTTTTCGACCAATGGCGGGACGTCGAGCTTGACCTTGCCGATCCGCACCGCCGCACTGCCTATGACATTCCTGATCGCCGCGGTCATGGTCTCGGGTGTTGCTGCAACCGGTCGGAGACTGACGACGGGGACCGTTCCGATCGCCGCGGCGGTGCCGGCGATGCCCAGGAATTGGCGGCGCGTGGAACCTTCTGACTTGCGCATCTTCATCTTCCTATTCGCGCAGCGTTGCCAGATACGCCACAATGTCCTCGATCTGTTCGGCGTCAAGGATCGGTTTTCCGCGCCACGCCGGAGCAACGCGCTCAAGTCCGTCCACGCGGTAGTAGGACGGCATGATCGTTGCGGGATTGAGACGGGACGCATCGACCAGCCGGAGCCGGAGCTGGCTCACGGACCAGCGCGTGCCCGAGCCTGCAAGGTTAGGTGCGAGGTCGCCTTGAAATTTTTCCTCCGGAAACGGGCCGCTGTGACAAAGAATACATGTGCTGGTGCGCTCAAGCACCAGCGCGCGTCCGCGTGCGGGATCACCGCCAACACCCGTAAGCGATTCCGGAATGGAATCGCCGCGGATGACATAGGGCCGCAATTCCTGTTCACTGGCCACGGATGGCAGCGCCAGCATCACGGCCGCGAACCAACTGCCGGCAATACAAATCGCTGGGTTAGCCAAAAGTTTCCACCGTAATTGCCTTGAACCAGGATTCGGCCTGATCAGCTTCGCGCCTGCGCACCTCGCGTGATGCATCGACCGGGCTGGTGAAACCTGAGCCTTCGACCTCGGCAAAGATGTCGTCCCGAGGTTGATAGATGCCCGAAAGGGAAAACGCATAGCCGGGTGTGACCGTGTTGTAGCAGGTGCCGTCCAGCTTTGGCACCGCCGGGGCCTTGCCGGCGATCAGGCTTGCTATTGCACTGGCGCATGCCTTGGCCTCGGCATTTGCGGCGGATGCGGACTTCGGGATGCCGCCGCCGATGGCGGCATCGCCGATGACGTGAATATCGGGCACGAGCCTGGAGACAAAGGTGACGGGGTCGATCGGGCACCAGCCAGTATGGTCGGCAGCACCCGCAAGGCTTGCGATGCGGCCCGCCCTTTGCGGCGGAATCACGTTGGCGACCTGCGCATCGTAGTTGCCGAAATCGGTGACCAGCGTGTTGGTTGCGGGCTCAACCGAAACGACGCGGCCGCCCTGCGACAGCGATATCCGCTCGATCATGCCGCCATAGAGTTCCTTCCAGGCATTCTCGAATAATCGTTGCTGCGAAAAAGCGTCCTTGGCGTCGAGGATAAGCACCTTCGAGCGCGGCTTCTTCTGTTTCAGATAGTGCGCGATCAGGCTGGCGCGTTCATACGGCGCGGGCGGACATCGATAAGGCGCCGCCGGCACGGCGAGTGCGACCACGCCGCCATCCTCCATGGCCTCGAGCTGCGCCCGCAACAGCATGGTCTGCTCTCCCGCCTTCCAGGCGTGGGGCATTTTGGCCGCTGTCGTTTCGTCATATCCGGGCAGCGCATCGAAATTCAGGTCGATTCCCGGCGCCAGCACCAGACGGTCATAAGCGAGCGAGGTGCCGTCGGTGAGGCCGACCGTTCGCCCTTGCGGATCGATCTTGGTTGCGGCCAGCGCGATGACGTTCAAGCCATCGGCTGCAATTCTTTCGTAGCCGAATTGCTGCGCTTCGATGCTGCGCAAGCCCGCAATGACCTCGTTGCTGAACGGACAGGCTGTAAATGTCCGGTTCGGCTCGACCAGCGTCACCTGCAGTTTGGGGTTGATCTTTCGCAACGCGCGCGCGCAAGCCGCGCCGCCGAAGCCGCCGCCAATCACGACGATGCGCGCGACGGATTGTGCCCGGGACGGCGAAGGAAAGGCGAACGATGCTGCCGTCGCCGCGATGCCACGAACGACGTTTCTCCGCGTCGTCATCAGGCGCAGCGCGTCCATGAACACCTTTTCCGAAGATGGTGCGGCGGCCACCGGGGCGTTGACACCAGGGCCGCCGCTTGAAGCTTCACGCGATGGCGATGTTCTGATCCTTCAGCGGGAACGAACGAATTCGCTTTCCTGTAGCTGCGAAATACGCGTTCAACACGGCAGGCGCTGCGATGCAGATTGTCGGCTCGCCGACGCCGCCCCAGAACCCACCGCTCGGCATGATGATCGATTCCACCTTCGGCATCTCGGCTATCCGCATCGAATTGTAGGTGTCGAAGTTGGCTTGCTCGATGCGGCCGTCCTTGACCGTGCACCCGCCGTAGAACAGGCCGGAGAGGCCATAGACGAACGAACCGGCAACCTGGCGGTCGATCTGCGCCGGATTGACCGCATAGCCCGGGTCGGTGGCCCCGACGATGCGATGGATCTTGATCTTGCTGCCGTTGTCCATGACGGAGATTTCCGCGGCTCCGGCGACATAGCTGTTGAAGCCCATGAACTGCGCGAGGCCCCGATAGACCCCTTGCGGCGCCGGCGTTCCCCAGCCGATGCGCTCGGCCACGGCGTTAAGCACCGCGAGGTGCTTCGGGTGGCTGGCCATCAGTTTGCGCCGGAATTCGAGTGGGTCCTGGCCAACCGATTGCGCAAGCTCATCCATGAAGCATTCAAGATAGATCGCGTTGTGGTTGACGTTGACGCCACGCCAGAAGCCCGGCGGGACGTGGGGATTGCGCATCGAATGCTCGATCAGCAGGTTGGGAACCGAATATCCGATCGCCGTCTCTCCGGTCGCATTGAGGCCCTGGAAGGTGACGGGATCCTTGCCGTTGACGAGCGCCTCCGGGCGCAAGGTGAAGAGGATCGACTGCCCGGAAATGCGCATGTGCAGCGCGGTCAGGTTGTTGTTGGCATCGAAGGCCCCGGTCATCTTGCATCGCGTGACCGGGTGATAGTAGCCGTGCTGCATGTCCTCTTCGCGCGTCCACAACAGCTTGATCGGCGTGCCCGGCATTTCCTTGGCGATCAAGACCGCCTGTCGGACATAGTCGGTCTGGCCGCGGCGGCCAAATCCGCCGCCGAGTATCAGCTTGTGAACGTCGCATTTGTCGGCCGGAAGACCGGATGCTTCGAGCGTCGCGGCGAAAGCGGCCTCGCCGTTCTGCGTGCCGCACCACACCTCGCATCTGTCCGCGGTGTAGAGCGCGGTGGCGTTCATCGGCTCCATTGTGGCGTGGTTCTGGTAGGGATAGTCATAGAAGGCCTCGACCTTCTTGGCCGCGCCGGCGATCGCGGCCTTGGCGTCGCCGTTCTCGTTGCCGACATAGGTCGGCTGCGACGGGTCAAAGCCTTCCTCGAGCCACTTCGCGATCGAGGCACTTGAGACCTTTCCGTTGTCGCCTTCGTCCCAGACGATCGGCAGGGCGTCGAGCGCGGCCTTGGCGTGCCACCAGGTGTCGGCGACAACGGCAACCGAGCTGTCGGCGACCTTCACGACCTTCTTGACGCCTTTCATATTGACGATCTTGGCTTCGTCGTAGCTCTTCACCTTGCCGCCGAAAACCGGGCACTGCCTGATCGCGGCATTGAGCATTCCCGGCAGCTTGACGTCGATGCCGTAGACCATCTTGCCGGTGGTCTTGTCCGCGGTATCGAGGCGCTTGACGCCCTTGCCGACAAGCTTCCAGTCCTTCGGGTCCTTCACCTTGACGTCGGCCGGCGGGGCGAGCTTCGCGGCAGCTTCCGCGACCTTGCCGTAGGTCGTTTTCCGCCCTGACGGCGTGTGGGTGATGACGCTGTTGGCGGTGGTGCATTCGGAGGCCGGCACCTTCCACTCTTCGGCGGCGGCCTGGATCAGCATCGCGCGCGCGGTGGCGCCGCCTTTGCGTACATAATCGGCCGAAGCCCGAATGCCGCGGCTGCCGCCGGTCGAAAAGTCACCCCAGGCCCGCTTGCGGGCCACGCTCTGTCCGGGGGTAGGATATTCGGTCGTGACCTTCGACCAGTCGCATTCGAGTTCTTCGGCGACCAATTGGGCAAGACCAGTCAAACTTCCCTGACCCATTTCGGATCGTGCGATACGGATGACGACGGTGTCGTCAGGCCGGATCACGACCCACGCGTTGATTTCGGGCGAGCCGTCGGCGGCACGGACCACGGTTGGTCCGCCAAGGGGAATGTCGAGGCCGAGCGCAAGGCCGGAGCCAAGCGCGGCGCTGCCGATGACGAAGGCGCGTCGGTCGAGTTTGGGCATGTGGTTCATGATGTCCTCCTCAAGCGTTCGCGGCGGCGTGAATCGCCTCGCGCACCTGCTGGAAGGTGCCGCAGCGGCAGATATTGGTGATGGCTTCGTTGATGTCGTCGTCGGTCGGCTTCGGCTTGTCCTTGAGCAGGGCTGCCACCGCCATGATCATTCCGCTCTGACAGTATCCGCATTGCGGGACGTCGTTGGCGATCCAGGCCTGCTGGACCTTGTGCAGGGTGCCGTTGTCCGCCAGGCCCTCGATGGTGGTGATCTTCTTGCCGGCAGCGTCACTCACGGTCACGCTGCAGGAACGCATCGCCACGCCATCGACATGGACCGTACAGGCCCCGCATTGTGCAATGCCGCAACCGTATTTCGTGCCGGTCAGGCCGGCGTTTTCCCGAATTGCCCAAAGAAGAGGCGTATCCGGCTCGACATCGACGTCGAAAGACTTTCCGTTAATTGTGAGGTTTGCCATCGCGATCCCCTGTTAATCCAATCCATCGATTGAACTTCGCTCCGGAATTTGGACCGGAAGCCGGACCAGTTCAAATCAATAATATGCGTTTGCGCTGCGGAACAATTCGGCTTGGGAGCATGGCTGTTTTGCGCTATTGCGGCGGACCGACCACCCTTTTGGTGTCGCACGCCGGCAGGACGGTGCTGGTGGTCCGATTCTGACATTCGCATCCCATTGCGGCAGACACTTTTGCGAATGTCAGAATCATAGCACCACCAGCAAATATACGATTCCAGTGGAGTTTTGGATTTGACATTCGCTTAACGAGCTTGCGGCCAGGTGGGCAGCGAATCTCAAATCCACTCCACTAGAGCATGATCCGGACCCGGAGGGCCGCGTTAGCGCAAAGTGGGAACCGGTTTTCCGAAAAGATCATGCTCAAACAAGGAAATGGGATCATGATGCGATTCCACTTAATCGCATCATGATCCAGCGCAACTTCGGGGCGAGGAATTCTACCATGCGCATCGTCGTTCTGCCGGGCGACGGCATCGGGCCAGAGATCGCAGGGGCCACCACCAACGTCCTGCGTGCTGCCTCCGCGCGCTTCCAGCTCGATGTGAAGATCGAGCAGCATCCGGTTGGCCATGAAAGCTTGCAGCAGTTCGGCTCGACCGTACAGAGCGGGCTTTTGCAGATCGTGCGCGCCGCCGATGGCCTAATTTTGGGCCCCACCGCGACCTTCGATTTCAAGGACGAGCAAAGCGGCGAGATCAACCCTTCCAAATTCTTCCGCAAGAATCTGGATCTGTTTGCCAATGTGAGGCCGGCGCGAACCTACCCGGGATTGCCCAACCGCGTCGGTGAATTTGATCTCGTCGTGGTGCGGGAGAATACCGAGGGTTTTTACGCCGATCGCAACATGGAGCAGGGTAACAGCGAGCTGCTCGTCACGGCGGATGTGGTGGTTTCGCTTCGCCGGATCACGCGACATTGCTGCGAAAGAATTGCGCTAGCCGCTTGCCAGCTTGCCATGCGCCGGAGGAAACGCCTCACCGTCGTTCACAAGGCCAACGTGCTTAAAATCGGCGACGGCATGTTCCTCGAAATCTGCCGCCAAACCGCGCGCGCGTTTCCAGGTCTCCTCGTCGATGACATCCTTGTCGATGCCATGATGGCCCATGTGGTGCGTCAGCCGGATCGGTTCGACGTCATCGTCTCGACCAACATGTTCGGCGATATTCTCTCCGACCTGACCGCGGAGTTGTCCGGCAGCCTTGGCCTGGGCGGCTCGCTCAATGTCGGCACCGACCACGCCATGGCCCAGGCCGCCCACGGCTCCGCGCCCGATATCGCCGGCCGTGACGTCGCCAATCCGTTTTCGCTGATCCTGTCGATGGCGCTGCTGCTCGCCTGGCACAGTGAGCGCTCGGGCGAGGCGCGGTTCGAATCGGCCGCCCGCGCGATTGAAAATGCGGTGGCGGCCGCAATCGAGGGAGGGCAGTCGACAAGGGATGTCGGCGGCAGTCTCGGAACCACGGCGACCGGTCAGGCGATTGTGGAGATCCTGACGTCCAACGAGACCTGACCGGGTCTGTCCGCGACAGCGTCATGAAGCAGTGGGTCGGTGTCGTGACGCTTGCGGAAAACAGCCTCGCAGCTTCATGCCAATCCGGCCACGATTCCCGCCTATCGTTTGCTTTGCCCAGCGGTTGTTTACCTACCGACGCGACGCCATCGATGATCAGCCTCTTTCCGACCTGAAATCCAGCCCAAAGCACTTGCGCGTAAAATCGAATTTGTCGAAGCAATTCAATCTGTTTCTACCTGTCCAGTCCTCTTCAAAAAAATTTTCCGTTTTGCCCGTCGGGCAAATCACCATTACTGAATCGCGCCGTCCCGCCTCACAAGAGGGGCGTTTCGCGATCGTCACGAACGTTGGGTGCGGGATGCGGTGGACGCGAGGCAGCGCGGCTGACGAGCGCGCAGCCCCGGCGGACGGCGAAGCCGTGTGGTCCTGACGCCCCGACGCTGGCGTCAAGTCGGCGACGATTGCCTCGGCAATCGCGCCGGCGATGGTGACAAACAAGCCCGGTTCACCAGGGAGAGCGCGGAGGAAACCGTTAAAACCATTGCGCGGGGAATGCCGGGCGAACCGGCGTGACCGTGGTGACTATGCTTGTGTGCTTTTCATTTCGCACACAAGGCTGCGGGTGCGCTGACGCGCCCGGCATTCCCTGCGCCCTCTATTGGGCGAGGATCATGCAAGACTCGGGCGGATCACGCCGCGAGATCGCGGAAGTGTGGCTTGTATGCGTCATTGCGAGCGACAGCGAAGCAATCCAATCCAGCTGGCTCGAGATTCTGGATTGCTAAATTCGCGCAATGGGGTTGAGCTCGCCGCGGACGAGATCAACAAGGCCGGCGGCATCGCCGAACTCGGCGGCGCGAAGATCAACCTGGTGGTGGCGGACGCGACCTCGACGCCCACCACGGCAGGCACGGTGGCCCAAAGGCTCATCACCCAGCAGGACATCACGGCCGTCCTTGGCGCCTTCGCCTCTTCATTGACGCTTGCGATTTCGGAAGTCACGGAACGGCGCGACATTCCGCTTCTGACCATGTCGTTTGCCGACCAGATCACGGGGCGCGGTTACAAGAACATTTTTCAGGTGGTGGCGAAGGCATCCGTGATCGGCAAGGCGCAGTTCGAATATACGGCTGCGATCGCGCAGGCCGCCGGCGCCAAAATCGACAAGGTCGCGATCATGTATGAGGACACCGCCTACGGCACCGCGCAGGCCAACGGCTTGAGAGCAGGGGCGAAGGCGGCCAATGTCGAGCTCGTCATGGATGACGCCTATCCGCTCGGCATCACCGACACCACGCCCTTGATCAACAAGCTGCGTGCCTCCGGCGCTCAGGCCGTTTTCCCGGTCTCCTATCTCAACGACAGCCTTCTGATCATCCGCACCATGCGCCAGCAGAAGGTCACGATGCCGGCGATCGGCGGCGCGGCCGGATACGTCATTCCGGACTTCGAGAAAGGGCTCGGCGAGTTCGCCGAGAACGTGCTCTCGATTGCCCCTGCGAATTATGATCTCGCGCCGGAGCTGACCGAGCGTTTCCGAAAGCGTTTTGGGTATTTCATGGTGCACGAAGCGCTCGAGCATGCCGTTTGCCTTGAGGTGCTGGTGCAGGCCATCAAGAAAGCGAAGTCGGCCAAGGCCGAAGAAGTCGCCGCGGCGCTGCGTGGGGCAAAGTTCAGCGGCGGGTGGATCAACGGCATGACGGGCGGGGCGGTCCAATTCGATCAGGCCGGGCTGAACGTGCTCTCGGTGCCATTGATGGTGCAGTGGCGCGGCAAGGATATTGTCACCGTCTGGCCGAAGGAGATCGCGAAGAGCACGCCGGTCTGGCGGAGCTGAGCGGCAGACGCGATTTACCTCTCCCCTTGCGGACCTGTGACCGCGACGAAAGTGCGCTCCCTTTCAATCCGGAGTTAGGGCTATCGCATATGAGGATGCATGCCTCTCATCCCTCCCCCGCGAGCGTCAGCGAGTGTGGGGAGGGAAGGCCGAAGCGAAGCGGAGGCCAAGGTGGGGGGAAGCCGTTGTCGTCGCGAAAGGTGGACATTGATGACGATTCTGAAAACCCCCACCCGGATCATCGCTCGCTTTCGCTCACGATGATCCACCCTCCCCACAAAGGGGAGGGAGAAGAAAGTGCTCACCGTGGCCTTATGCGATAACCCTGCCACCCAACAATAGCGACACCCATGTCCTTTATCCAGGCCATCCTCGACGGGCTGCTGATCGGCGGCGTCTATGCGGTGATCTCGATCGGGCTCACGCTGGTCTATGGCGTGATGGGGATCGTGAACTTTGCGCAAGCCGAATTCCTGACGATCGGGATGTTCGTCGCCTGGTTCGCCTGGGCCTTTCTCGGGCTCGATCCCGTTATTGCCGCGCCGCTGTCATTCGCGGTCGCATTCGCCATTGGCTGGATCGTGCAGGGGCAGTTGATCGCGAGAGTGCTCACCGCACCCTCGGTGGCGCAGATTTTCCTCACGGTCGGAATCCTGATCGTGATCGAGAACGGATCACTGTTGCTGTTCGGCTCGCAGTTCCGATCGGTCACGACTTCATATCAGACCGCCTCCCTTTCGCTGGGACCGCTATTCGTAAGCATTCCCTATCTGATCGCATTTGCGATGTCGCTGTTGTGTGGCATTGCGCTGTGGTGGTTCATGCGCGCGAGCTGGTTCGGGCGAGCGATGCGCGCCACGGCACAAAATCCTGCCGCCGCGCGGCTGATGGGCATCGATACCGCGCTGATGTACAAGGTGTCGTTTGCCCTGGGCGTCGGGCTCACCGCGTTCGGCGGTACGGTCATCTTGCCCTATGTGACGGTCTTTCCGGGCGTCGGTGGCCAGTTCGTGGTCCTGATGTTCACGGTCGTCGTGCTGGGCGGGCTTGGCAGCGTTGCCGGCGCAGTCGTCGGCGGACTTGCGGTCGGGGTTATCCAGGCGCTCTCGGCACTGTTCTTTCCCATTCAATTGCAAAACCTCGTGCTGTTCGTCGTCTTCATCCTCGTGCTCGCGATTCGTCCCCAGGGCCTGGTCGGAGCAAGCCGATGAAGTTTCGATTCACGCCCTGCATCGCTATTCTGGCATTGGCGTTGCTGCCGCTCCTGCTCGATCCGCGCGGATACTGGATCAGAGTCCTCACCATCACGCTGCTCTTTGCCGCGATGGCGCAGGCCTGGAACATCGTCGGCGGCCTCGCCAACCAGATCTCGCTGGGGCATGCCGCCTTCTTCGGCATCGGCGCCTATGCTTCCACCGTGTTGCTGCTCAAATTTGGCATCAGCCCGTGGCTTGGCATGCTGGCCGGCGGCGCGCTCGGCGGATTGGCAGCCTTGGTCATCGCAATACCGACCATGCGTCTGCAGGGCCACTATTTCGCGCTCGCAACCCTTGCCTTTGGCGAGGTGATGCGCGTGATCGAAAATGTGTGGACGTCGTTGACCGGCGGCCCTGGCGGGCTGTCCGTGCCCTTCGTGCCGCCGGGTTTTGCGGCTTATTCGTTCAAATTGTTGCGCCCGCACGCCTATATCGCGCTGATTGCGCTTCTGGTGGTGACGGCGGTTTTCGAGATGATCCGCCGTAGCGCGATGGGTTACCGGTTGCGCGGGATCCGTCAAAACCTTCCCGCCGCCGAAGTCATCGGCATCGATACGACGCGGGTCAAGCTGCAAGCCGCGGTAATTTCGGGCGCGTTGACCGCGATGCTCGGAACGCTTTACGCGCAGCTCGCCGTCTTCTTCGATCCCGATACGGTCTTTGGCATCGCCGGCATTTCGATCCGGATTGCATTGATCGCGATCATCGGCGGGGTCGGAACCGCGGTAGGTCCCATTCTCGGCGCATTCTTCATCATCCCGCTTGAAGAGCTCATGAACGATCTGCTTTCCTCGCGCGCGGCGGGGCTTTCGCAACTCGTCTTCGGTATCATTCTGATAGCCGTCATTTTGTGGCAGCCGCGCGGCTTCGTCACCGTGTTCGCTTCGCTCAAGGCGCGGCTGTCGCGGAGGGAGGCGAGATGACGATCCTCGAGGTCCGTAGCCTGTCGCGGCGCTTTGGCGGACTACAGGCGCTTTCCGAAGTGACGTTTTCGGTCAGGCCGCGCGAGATCGTCGGTGTGATCGGCCCGAACGGCGCCGGCAAAACGACTTTGTTTTCCACGCTCGTCGGCCTCATTCGGCCCGACACGGGAAGCGTTGCTCTGGACGGGAGGGACCTCGCAGGCCTCAAGCCGCACAAGGTGGCCGCGATCGGAATGACCAAGACCTTCCAGAATGTCGCCTTGTTTGCCGAAAGTTCGGTGCTGGACAATGTGCTGACCGCAGGGCTTCTTCGCCACGATGTGGACAGAGCGCGCGAGCAGGCGCTCAACTGTCTTGATCGCGTCGGCTTGAGGGAAGTGGCGGGCAAGCTCGCAGGTGATCTGTCATTTCCGGAGCGCGCACGGGTCGAGCTTGCCCGCGCGCTCTGCACCGCGCCAAAAGTATTGCTGCTCGACGAGGTGATGGCGGCGCTTAATCACGCCGAGATGACCGAGATCATGCAATTGATCCGTTCGCTGCGCGATGACGGCGTCACGCTGCTCGTGGTCGAGCACCACATGCGCGCGATCATGAATATATGCGACCGCATTCTCGTGCTCAATTTTGGCCGGCTGCTGGCAGAGGGCACGCCCGATCGGGTCGCACGCGATCCGCAGGTGATCGAAGCCTATCTTGGCCGCTCTGCCGAGGCGCTGCGCCGATGAGTGAAACGCTTCTTGAAATCAGGCAGCTGCGGGCCGGCTACGGCGAAGCCGAGGTGCTCCACGGAATCGAGCTGTCGGTCTCAAAAGGCGAATTCGTGTGCATCATCGGCGCGAACACGGCGGGCAAGAGCACGATCCTGCGCGCGATCTCGCGGCTCGTTCCGAAGTCGAGCGGAATCATGCGGCTCAATGCGGTCGACCTCATGCGCTCGCGGCGCATGAAATCCCCGCACTTGGCATCGCCCATGTCCCCGAAGGGCGCCAGATCTTCCCCGAGATGACGGTTGAGGAAAATCTGCTGCTCGGCGCGTTTACGGCCCGCAAGGCCAGGGATTTGCCGGCACGAATTGAAGAGGTGCTTGGCCTGTTTCCGCGCCTGCGCGAACGCTACGGTCAGTCGGCGGGAACGCTGTCAGGCGGGGAGCAGCAGATCGTCGCAGTCGGGCGGGCATTGATGCTGAGCCCAAAACTCCTGCTTCTTGATGAGCCGAGCCACGGACTCGCGCCAAAGGTGGTCGAGGAGATGCACGAGGCCTTCAAGACCATTCACAGCCGCGGCACCTCCATCCTGATGGTCGAGCAGAACGTCGAACTGGCGCTCGACCTCGCCACGCGCGGCTATGTGCTGGAGGCGGGGAGGGTGACGCTGAAGGGAACGGGCTCTGAGCTTCATGCCAATCCGGCCGTGATTGCGGCGTATCTCGGGATGTAGAAGTTTGCGCGTGATGCGGATTTCAAGGCGCTGCCATAAGCCGGCCGTTCAGCATATGATTGTTGACGGAGCGTGATAAATTGCGGGAGGCGCGCATGGACCGGATGTCGAGCATGGCCGCTTTCACCAAGGTGGTTGGGGCCGGCAGTTTTTCGGCGGCGGCCCGCGAGATGCAGGTCTCGCAAGCGCTGGTGACCAAGCAGATCCAGGAGTTGGAGAGCTGGTTAGGAGCCCGGCTGCTCAATCGCACGACGCGGCGCCTCAGTCTTACCGAGGTCGGCACTGCGTTCTATGAGCGTGCCGCGCGAATTCTTGACGCGGTGGAAGAGGCCAAGGATGCGGCCGGCGCGCTGCAAACAGTGCCGCGCGGCAGGTTGCGGATCAACGCGCCGGTCTCGTTTGGCTTGCTTCATCTGGCACCAGCGATCACTGACTTCCTTGAGCGCTTTCCTGACGTCTCCGTTGAGATGCTGGTGAACGATCGCGTGGTCGATCTGCTCGAAGGCGGGTTCGACGTCGGCGTGCGCATCGGCCGGCTGCGTGACTCCAGCCTGATCGCGCGGAAAATCGCGCCGATCCGGCTCGTGGTTTGCGCGGCACCCGACTATCTCGCGCGGCGCGGCGCGCCGAAGACGCCGGATGATCTCACAAAGCACGACTGCCTTGAGTACACCTATTTCGAAAGTCGCGGCGAATGGCGCCTGCTTGATCCGAACGGCAAGGAAATCGTCGTTCCCGTGTCGGGCCGCTATCTCGCGAACAACGCCGACGTCCTTCGCACGACGGCGATTGCGGGCGGCGGGGTGATTCTGTGCCCGACCTTCATTGTCGGCGATGATTTGCGCGCGGGCCGGCTGACCCGCTTGTTGCCGAATTATCCGCCGCCGGAGCAGGGGCTGCATGCGCTCTATCCACCTGGCCGGCATCTCTCGGCGAAGGTGCGAAGTTTCGTGGATTTCCTCATCGCCCGCTTTGGCGGCGAGCCTGCATGGGACCGCGTTTGATGCGCCGGCGACCCGTGGTGACTACGCGTGTGTGCTTTCACTTCGCACACAAGGCTGCGGGTGCGCTGACGCGCCCGGCATTCCCTGCGCCCTCTTATGGGCGAAGGATCACCAAGACTCGGGCGGATGACGCCGCGAGAATGCGGAGGTGTATCTGAAATTATCGTGGCTGTTTGAAAATTAAATAGGTAGCTGCTGCGGAAGCGACTGCTTTCACCTCTCCCCTTGCGGGAGAGGCATAGGCCGCCTACGGCGGCCGTTCCTTTAAAGGACGCCGAAGCAAAGCTTCGGCTATGTCGCATCGCTGGATGCGATCCGGGTGAGGGGCTAGGCTCTCTCGAAAGACCGTAACCCCTCACCCCAACCCTCTCCCGCAAGGGGAGAGGGAGCTCACTGTCGCTGCGACGACATTGATGCGATGTCGACGCCACGTCAAATCCCGAGATAAGCGGCCTGAACCTGCTTGTTGTTGGCGAGCTCTTCGCTGGTGCCGTGCATGATGACATTGCCGCTTTCCAGCACATAGGCGCGCTGAACCAGCGACAGCGCGCGGCTGACGTTCTGCTCGACCAGCAAGATCGCCGTGCCCATTTTGTGGATTTCGCCGATCTTCTCGAAGGTGACGTCGGTCATGACCGGCGCAAGTCCCAGCGACGGCTCGTCGAGCATCAGAAGGCGAGGCTTGAGCATCAGGCCGCGACCGACCGCAAGCATCTGCTGCTCGCCGCCGCTCATGGTGCCGGCGAGCTGCCGCCTTCGCTCCGCGAGCCTTGGAAAAATGCTGTATACCAGTTCCATCGACTGGTTGCGTTCGGCCTTCGCCTTCGGGACATAGGCGCCGATCTCGAGATTCTCGTTGACCGTCATTTCGGGGAATACCTGCCGCCCTTCCGGCACGTGCGCGATGCCCAATTGGGGAATCAGGTGCGGCGGAAACGATGCGAGATTGTGACCGGCGAAGGTGATGTTGCCGAACGAAAGTTTTACGAGGCCCGAAATCGCGCGCAGCGTCGTGCTCTTGCCGGCGCCGTTGGCCCCTAACAGGCCCACTGCTTCGCCTTCGGCGATCTCGATGCTGACATTCGAGATCGCCGGCACAGAGCCGTAACTGGCGCTTACCTGTTCCAGCTTGAGCATTAAGCCTCCGCCGCCGGTGGGTGCACGTAGGAGCCGAGATAGGCGCGAATCACTTCCGGATTTTCCACGATCTCCTTTGGCGTACCTTCCGCGATCTTCTGTCCGTGATCGAGCACCACGATATGACGCGCCACCGCCATGATGGCGCGCATCACATGCTCGACGATGACGATGGTGAGCCCGCGCTGCGACAGTTTTCCGACGAGGGCAACCGCCTGATCGATCTCCGCAGGATTGAGCCCGGCCATGACCTCGTCGAGCAGGAGCAGGCGGGGTTGGGTGGCGAGCGCGCGCGCCATCTCGAGCCGGCGCTGATCGATAGTGGTCAGGTCCTTCGCCCGCGTCTGCTCCTTGGCCGAAAGACCGACGAAGTCGATCGCCTGGCGCGCCTTCTCGCGCGCCACAGCCGAGTTCTTGTCGCGCAAATACGCACCGGTCATCACGTTGCTCAAAACCGTCATGGCGCCGAACGGCTTTGCCACCTGGAAAGTGCGCGCCAGGCCGTGTGCGCAGATATCGTGGGGTTTCAAGCCCACGATCTCGCGCCCGTAGGCCAGGACCGATCCGGAGTCGGGCCGGTGAAAGCCGGTGACGAGATTGAAGCTTGTGGTCTTGCCGGCGCCGTTGGGTCCGATCAGGGCGACGGTTTCGTTTTCCTTGACCGTGAAACTGACGTCCTGGACGGCGCGCAGTCCACCGAACCGCTTGGAAAGGCCGCTGATGACGAGCGCATCTGCCATGTGAGCCCTTACGCTTGCACCGGTTTGCGGCTTGAGAAACGATGGCGCGCGTCGTCGATCATGCCCATCAACCCGGTCGGGCGCCAAAGGATCACGGCCATCAGGATCAGGCTGTACACCGTCAGCTGCACGCCGCCGATCGAGCTGCCGAGCCAGCTCTGCAGCAGCGTCGATGTCGTTTCCAGCAGGACCGTGCCGATCACCGGCCCCCACAAGGTCCCGATCCCGCCGACGATCGACACCAGCGCCGCCTCGATCGAAATGCTGAAGGAAAACGCCGTCGCCGGATCTATGAAGTAGATATATTGGGTGTAGAACGTGCCGGCCAACGCGGTGAGGAACGCGCTGATCATGTAGATGTCGCGCTTCATGCGCGGAGCATCGACGCCGATCGCCTCTGCCGCGTCCTCATCCTCGCCGATGGCGACGAGATAATTTCCGACCCAGGAGCGCTCGATCAGCCAGGTGATGGCAAGGGCAAGGACGAGCAATCCCAGCACGACATAGTAGTATGCGGCCTTGGTCTCGAACTGCATCATCAACGGCGCGGATCCGAGATTCGGGATGGTCGTGCCTTCCGCGCCCCAGGCGAGATCGCGAAACTTGAGAAAGATCAGCATCAATGCCTGCGCGGTCGCAATCGTGGCGATGGTGAAGTAGGGGCCGCGCAGGCGAAAGCACAGCCAGCCGATCGGCAGGCTCGCGAGCACCGCGACCAGTCCGCCGGCGATCATCCCGATCCAGGGCGATATGTTGAAATCGATCTGCAGAATCGTCGAGGTGTAGGCGCCAAGGCCGAAATAGGCAGCATGTCCCAACGACAGCTGCTTGGCGTAGCCGCCCATCAGGTTCCAGGCTGTGCCGATGAACGAGAACAGGAGAATCCTGATGAAAATTTCGATCGCAAACGAGCTCTTCACGACGAGCGGCAAGGCGACGAGGATCGCGATCCCGACCAGGAGGAGCAGAATCGTGCGCGCGCTCAATCCCAGCGACATCATCGGGCTCTGCCTCCGCCCAGCCCGCTCGGCTTGAACGCGAGGGTGAGAAGCAGCATCGCGAACACCACGATCAGTCCGGAATCCGCGCCGACATATTGGATGCCAAGCGACTCGGCCACCCCCATCATCAGGCTCGCAACCAGCGCGCCGACTACATTGCCGAGCGTGCCGAGCACCACCGCGACAAAGGCCATCAGCACGAACACCTGCCCGACAAAAGGATAGGCGGAATAGAACGGCATCAACAGCGAGCCGGCCGCGCCCGCAAGCGCAAGCGCAATGCCGAGCGCCATGCAGAAGACGCGATCGGGATTGATGCCCATCAGCATGGCGACGTCGCGGTTTTGCGCCGCGGCCCGCATCGCCTTGCCGAGATCGGTCGTATGCAGGAACACCCAGAGCGCGCCGCTCAGCGCCATCGCGACGACAAAGGCGATCAGCTTGGCCACCGGAATATAGAGGCCGCCGATATGGAACGCTTCGTCGGAATAGGAGGTGTGGACGGTGCGGTAATTTGCCGTGAACAGCATCAGGGCGAGATTGAGGAGCAGCAGCGACAACGCGAATGTCAGGAAGATCTGGGGCATGTCGTTCGGACCGAGCACCCTGCGAATCAGAAAATGCTGGATCAGCACGCCGGCCGCGAACAGCACCGGCATCGACACCAACAGCGAGAGCAGGGGATCGATGCCGAACTGGCTAGCGAGAAAAAAGCTGATGTACATCCCGATCATCACGAATTCGCCCTGGGCGAAGTTGACGATCTTGACGACGCCGAAGATCAGCGTGACGCCGATACTGACGAGCGCGTAAATTCCGCCGATGAGCAGGCCGTTGATGACGGCCTGGGCCACAGTCTCCCACATCTGACTTGACCAGCTTTCAGGTTTTCATCAACGGCGCGCGGGCATCTTCTTTCGGAAAGACGCTGGCGAGATCACCGTTCTGCCACTGCACGCCGACCGGATGACCGTAAACGTTCTTGCCGTCGGGCCCGAACTTGACTTTTCCGCCCGGCGCCATCGCAGCAAAGCCGGAGGATACATCGAGCGTCGACAAGGCTTCGCGCACCTTTTGCGGGTCCGCCGAACCTGCGCGTTCGAGCGCATCCGCCAGCATGAACGTCTGGGCGATCAGGCCGCCGGCATATTCGAACAGGAATTCACCGGTGCGCTTCTTGAATTCGGCGTTCACCTTCTGCGCGTCATCGCTGACGTCGTGATTCCAGTGGGCCACGCCCTGCAGGCCTTCGGCCAGCTTGCCGACGTTCTTGTAGAAATCCGGAATGACGAAGCCGCCGGAGCCGCCATTGATCGAGACGTTGAGGCCAAACTGCTTGACGGTGCGAACGATCAGGATGAGGTCGTTGAGGTAGGAGACCGAAAACAGTGCATTGGCGCCTGATGATTTCACCTTGTTGATCAGCGGGCTCGCATCGGTGAAACCGGCCGAATAGGGCTCGAACATCACGACTTCGACGCCTTCGGTCGGGGCGAGCTCCTTCAGCCCGTTTGATGTCGAGGTGCCGAACGCGGTGTTCTCGAAGATCACGGCGACCTTCGGCGTATCGCTGACGAGTTTTGACATCTGCAACTGTGCGCGGGCAAATTGCGAGGCGCGCGCAAACGGCGTGAACGTATAGGTGCGGCCCTTGTTGAGCTGATCCGAGCTCGATCCCGTGATCAGCGGGACCTTGGCGCGCTCGGCCACTTCGCTCGCGATCAAGGTGAGCGCGCTGGCGTAGCATCCGTGTATCGCCGAAAGCTTGTTGCCGGTGATGAGCCGGTCGGTTTCGGTGCGCGTGACGGTGGTGTCGCTCTGTACGTCCGAAATAATCAGGTTGAGCTTGGCGCCGCCGAGAGACTTGATGCCGCCGGCCTCATTGACCATGTCGACCGCGAGTTTTGCAGCCGCAACACAGCCGACGCCGATCTGGGCCATGCTTCCGGTGGTCGGATAAAGCGCTCCGATATTGACGGGATCGGCCGCCCAGCCTCGTAACGGCACCGCGCCGAACGCGCCGGCTGCGAGCAGACCGCCCGTCTTGATGAGAACGTCGCGGCGGCTTTGTCGCTTCGCAGCCCCCTGATTTGGGCGAGCTTTAGTGCCGGCGGAATCCTTGCGCGCTTTCCTCATGCGTTCTCCCCTTTTCCGTGGGTAAGGTCGGGCCCGTGTCCCGCGTGCCTGTGGTTGCTTTTTGCGCCTGTTTTTTTGCGATGGTAACCGTATTCAAGATTGTTTACAATACAGTCTCCAATTTAGCTCTGGCGGCTGCCGGGCCGGGGTTCGGGCATGCCGTCCAGATCGAGGAGAGAATGGTCGGAAAACCTGCCAAACGCCCGGCTGTCCGAGCGGCGAAAGCGCGCCTGCCGATGCCATCGCGCCCGCGAGAACCCGCCGCGGCCATCATCGCCAAGCGCATCGAGGAGGACATAGTACTGGGACGACGTCAACCGCGGGAGCGGTTGGTGGAGCAGGATCTCTGCGACCTGTTTCAGACCCATCGCGGGGACGTCAGGCTGGCGCTGTTCGAACTCGAAAAGAAAGGCCTGGTCGGACGCATTCCGAACCGCGGCGCCCTGGTGCGGGGACTAACCCCCCGGGAGGTGCGGGAAATCTACGCGGTCCGTGAAGAGCTGGAGGTGATGGCGGTCCGCATCATTCCCTTTCCGGTCGAGGCGGCAGAGATCGAGCGACTGGAGGAACTGCAGCGCCGGCACGCCTCGGCCATTGCCGCAAGCGACCTGTTGACGGTCTTCTACAGCAATCTCAGCTTCCATCAGCTCTTGTTCGGACTGTGCGGCAACGCCTGCCTGATCGAGACCATCGATTTGCTTGCGCAGAAGGTCTACGGAATTCGCTCCTACGCCAATGCCTTTCCGGACGCGCTCGACCGCGCCCGCAAGGACCATCTGGACATGATCACGGCGCTTCGCGGCTCGCGCCGGAGCGAGCTCGAGGCGCTGACGCGGCGCCATTTGCAGCCTGCTCCGGAGGCCTACATCAAGGACTACGAGCGGCGTTTCGGCAAGACCGACTCATCGCACGCGCGATAGGGCCAGGCCTGGTTTTCATTCGGCGCTGCTCACCAGCTTGATGCGCGGCTCGCTCGCTTCCATCAGGCTGCGGTAGGCGGCGAGATAATCCAGCGCCATTCGCCGCGCGGTGAAGCGCGCCTCGAATTGTTTCCGGATCATTCCGCGGTCGAGTTGATGGAGACGGTCGACGGCGGCGACCGCACTGATTTCGTCCTCGACAATGAAACCGGTCAGGTCTTGCTCGACAATTTCGGGGACCGAGCCGCGATTGTAGGCGATCACCGGGGTGCCGCAGGCCATGGCCTCGATCATGACGAGGCCGAACGGCTCCGGCCAGTCAATCGGAACCAGCAGTCCCATGGCGCCGCTGAGGAAATCCGATTTTTCACGATCGCCGATCTCACCGATATATTCCACCAGCGGATGGTCGATCATTGGACGAATGATTTGCTCGAAATATTCCTCGTCGGCCCGATCGATCTTGGCGGCGATTTTCAGGGGGATGCCACATCGGATCGCGATCTTGATGGCGCGATCGACGCCCTTTTCCGGGGCGATCCGGCCCAGCACGCCGAGATAGGACGGCTTGACCGGCCTCGGGGTCAGAAGGTTTTCCGGCAAACCATGGTGGATCGTTCTAATCCAGTTGGCCTGCGGCACCGGGCGCCGCTGCGCATTGGAGATCGAAATCACCGGCACCGAAGAGAACGTTGTAAACACCGGCTGATGCTCGGGCAAATCGAGCCGGCCATGCAACGTCGTCAAAAAAGGGGTTGGTTGCCGGGAAAACAGCGAGAATGGATAGTAGTCGAGGTGAAAATGCAGGAAATCGAACTCTTCATCGTCACATTTTTGCCGGACACGCTCCAACATCACGATGTGCAGCGCATTAGGGTCGCGGACCGATCCGTCCAGGCGCAGCGCCTTCGGCCACACGGCTTCAAGTCTCGCCGAAGTGTGGGAATCGCCGCTTGCGAACAGCGTGACATCGTTTCCTAACGTTACCAGTTCCTCGGTCAGCCAATGTACGATCCGCTCAGTTCCGCCATAAAGCTTGGGGGGAACTGCCTCCGTCAGCGGAGTTACCTGCGCGATGCGCATCTATCCGTCTCCTGTTGCGATCTTTTAATGAGAGCCCCCGTTTTTCGCCGGTGCCGGCGTAACCTGAAGGGAACGTTCCCGCATCTGCGAAGTTCCACGACACGGCCCACTTCTTTCACGGGAGGGTCTTGTGACGGTCTTGTTGATGACATTCGGCCGGATCAGGTTCTTACCGCTGGCGCTAGCAAGCGATCGCCATGCGGAGAAGGCAGCTATACGGGAACCGTAAAGACCTGTCCGGCATTCGATCAGGCGTACTCACATCAGGGCAGGACTTCGCCCCTTCTCCAACAGGTTTTGCTGCCACATGGACAGTCTTTCAGGATACGCCCATCGTCCCCTACCTTTCGTGCTGCGCTATCTGCGTCGGCGTCTGGGATCGCATATTGTCATTTTCGGTTCGGTAGTTACGGCGGTCGTCTGCTCGGTGTGCACGCAGTATGGCGTCAAATATCTGGTCGACGGCCTGTCGGGCGGGCCGACCCAAGCCGAAACCGTATGGCTCGCATTCGTTTTGCTCATATCGCTGATCGCGGCGGATAATTTTCTGTGGCGGATTGCCAGCTGGATAGCGAGCTTCACCTTTGTCGGTGTGACCGGCGATCTGCGGCGCGACATTTTCCGCCATCTGACCGGTCACGCACCCAGTTACTTCTCGGACCGGATGCCGGGAATGCTGACCAGCCGAATTACCGCGACCTCCAATGCCGTCTTCTCGGTCGAGAACATGTTCGTCTGGAATGTGTTGCCGCCATGTATTGCCACCATCGCGGCCATTGCCCTGATTGGAACCGTGAGCCTGTCGATGGCGGCAGGCTTGATGGTAATCGCGGGTGGGATGGTGGTCGCCATGTTTCATCTTGCCGCCGCGGGAAAGCCGCTGCACGACGACTTTGCGGATAAGGCGGCCGCCGTCGACGGGGAAATGGTGGACGTCATCAACAATATGCCGCTGGTGCGGGCATTTTGCGGTCTCAGCTTCGAGCACGACCGTTTTGACGCCACAGTCAGCCGGGAAATGACAGCTCGCGGGCGCAGCCTGCGCTACCTGGAAAAGCTGCGGCTTACCCACGCCGCCGTGACCGTCATCTTGACGATCGCCCTGTTGGCGTGGGCGATCACGCTGTGGCAGCGCGGTGGCGCCACCACCGGCGACGTGGTGCTGGTGTGCACGCTCGGGCTATCCATCCTGAGTGCGACGCGTGACCTCGCGGTGGCGCTTGTCGACGTGACCCAGCACGTCGCGCGGTTGACAGAGGCGATTGCGACCCTGCTGCTTCCGCACGAACTGCGCGACCATCCGGAGGCCGAGCCGCTGATCAAGAGCGGGGCGTCGATTGTCGTTAACAATATTTCGTTCCGCTATCCCGGCGGAGCGAGCGTGTTCGAGAAATTCAGCCTTCGCATTCAGCCGGGACAGCGGGTCGGTCTGGTGGGGCAGTCCGGTGGCGGAAAATCCAGCCTGTTCGTGCTGTTGCAGCGCTTTTACGATGTCGAGCTGGGCAGCATCACGATCGACGGTCAGGATATCGCGCGCGTCACCCAGCAAAGCCTGCGCGAGGCGATTTCCGTCGTCCCGCAGGACATTTCCCTGTTTCACCGGTCGATGCTGGAAAATATCCGATATGGCCGCCCGAACGCGACCGACGACGAGGTGCTTCGCGCGGCGATCGCTGCGCGGTGCGATTTCGTCGAAAACTTGCCGCAAGGATTTGAAACCATGGTCGGAGACCGCGGCGTCAAACTATCGGGTGGCCAGCGCCAGCGCATTGCGATTGCGCGCGCGTTCCTGAAAGACGCGCCGATTCTGCTGCTGGACGAGGCTACCGCTTCCCTCGACGGCGAATCCGAGGAGGCGATACGCGAAGCGCTTGGGCGCCTGATGCGCGGACGAACGGTCATCGCGATTGCGCACCGTCTTTCGACGCTGCGCGGCTTCGACCGTGTGGTGGTGCTCAAGGCGGGCAAGATCATCGAAGACGGCCCGCCGGATAGGCTGATGCAGGGCCAGGGGCCTTATCGTGAATTGGTGACGCAGGAATTGAGCCGCCTTCAGAAGCACGCGGCCTGATCTGCGACAGTAGCTTTGCGTTCATTCTCAAAGCTGGGCGGGGGATCGAGGTCACATGTCAGCCGAGGCCGTGACGCAAATTGCCGTGGTTCGGGCCGCCGAAACGGTCGGCGAATCGCCGTTCTACATTCCGATGACGGGGCCCGCGGCGCGGCCGCGGCGTTCACTCAAGCACGACGACACGTTTATCGTGCTCGACTGCCATGGCGATCTTGGCGCCTCCGCCGGCGGACCGGACGGCCTTTTCAATTCGGATACCCGCTTTCTGGCGCGGCTCGAGCTCAGGCTGGACGAAGTGCAGCCGCTGCTGCTGGGCTCGAATTTGCGCGACGACAATTCTGGCCTCGCGGTCGACCTCACCAATCCGGATGTCTACCGGCAGGGACGGATTGTATTGCGCAAGGACATGCTGCACATCGTGCGCACGATCTTTTTGTGGCGCGGCGCGGCATATCAGCGGATCGGCGTGCAAAACCACAGCGAGGAGTTGGCGAGCTTCGATCTCACGCTGCTCTTCGACAACGACTTCGCCGATCTGTTTGAAGTGCGGGGCGAGCACCGTCCGCGCCGGGGTATCGCCTCCGCAAAGCTGGTGGGACCGTCCGACGCGGTGCTCGAGTACAGGGGGCTTGACGACAGGATACGCGTCACGGCGCTTCAGTTCGATCCCCGACCGACGCGGCTGGCGGTAAACGCGGCGAGCTATCACCTAGAGCTTGCCCCACAACAGACTTACTCGTTGTTTGTCGTCGCATCGTGCAACAAGCCGGCGACCTCGAAGCCGACGCCATTCTTTCGCGGCCTTCTCGCCCATCGCCGCGAGATGCGCGAGTCGACAAGGGACACCACGAGCATCGAAACCTCGAACAACATTTTCAATGAGGTGCTGTGCCGATCGATGGCCGACCTCAACATCTTGATGACGGATACCCCACAGGGGCGATATCCCTATGCGGGCATCCCCTGGTATTCGACGACGTTCGGCCGCGACGGAATCATTACCGCCTTGCAGATGCTGTGGATCGATCCACGGGTCGCACGCGGCGTGTTGAAGCGGCTCGCCTTGTATCAGGCCAAGACGTTTGATCCGCTCGCCGATGCAGAGCCGGGGAAGATCCTTCATGAAATGCGGGGCGGCGAGATGGCCGCGCTGCGCGAGGTTCCTTTTGCGCTGTATTACGGCAGTGTTGATGCGACCCCGTTATTCGTGCTGCTCGCCGGTCTTTACGCCGAGCGTACCGGCGATGACGAGACGCTTGCCGAACTTTGGCCGTCGATCGAGGCGGCCCTGGCCTGGATCGACGGGCCGGGCGATCTCGACCGGGACGGCTTTGTCGAATACCGGCGCGCCTCGGAGCAAGGCCTGGCGAACCAGGGCTGGAAAGATTCATATGACGCGATCTTTCACGCCGACGGAAAGCTCGCCGAGGGCCACATCGCGTTGGCCGAGGTGCAGGGCTACGTTTTTGCCGGCAAGCGGCTGGCAGCGCTTTGTGCGAGGCGCATGGGATTTTCGGAAAAGGCGCAGCAGCTCGAGTCGGAGGCGCACCGGCTCGCCGAGCGTTTCGAGGAGGCCTTCTGGTGCGATAAACTCGGCACTTATGCACTGGCGCTCGACGGCGCCAAGCAACCGTGCCGGGTACGTACTTCGAATGCCGGGCAATTGCTGTTTACCGGAATTGCGAGCGAGGATCGCGCCCGGAAGGTTGCCGCCGACCTGATGCAACCGCATTTTTTTACTGGCTGGGGAATTCGCACGGTGGCGCGCGGCGAGGCGCGCTACAATCCGATGTCCTACCACAATGGTTCGATCTGGCCGCACGACAACGCGCTGATCGCTCTCGGGCTTGCGCGCTACGCGCTCAAACATTCCGTCGAAACCGTGTTCAAGGCGCTGTTCGACGCCGCTGCCTACATGGATTTGCGGCGGCTTCCGGAATTGTTCTGCGGTTTCCGTCGGGAAAAGGGACGCGGACCGACGCTCTATCCGGTGGCTTGCGCGCCGCAGGCTTGGGCGAGCGCGACACCATTCACGCTGCTGGAGGCAGCGCTTGGTCTCGAGTTCGATGCTACGCGCGGCGAAATTCGCCTGCGCAACCCGCGGCTGCCGGCCTTTCTCAACGAGGTAATCCTTCGCGAACTGCGATTGGGTTCCTCGAGCGTCGATCTTCGAATTCGCCGGCACGGCGAAGACGTGTCACTGGAGGTCATGCGTACCCGAGGCCGGGTCCAGGTTTCGCTCGTGCTGGCGCATTGAGAGCCGGTCCTTGAACTGCAAGCTCCGTGGCTTTTGCGCGAGTGGAAAGCGGTTGCCGCCGACGCCCGGCGTCGGCTTTCGATTCGAGGAGACGACATGCGCGCCAGACTTTTGCCAGTGCTTCTGATCGCAGGTCTCGCAGTGTGGTTCGTCCCGCCGTCACGGGCCGACGACAACGCAAGCGCGCCCCAGCCATCGCCACAGCAGGAAAATGATTCCTCGGCTGTGCCGAAAGAGTCTGCGCCTCCACCGAAAGAGCCTGCGCCCCCGCCGTCGGTCACCATCATCGGAGCCCGCGACGCGCATGGAGTGCTCGGGCGCGACGTCCGCAGTCCGACCGACGAGGACATGGGGCGCATCGTCGATGTCGTCGTCGATCGCAAAAACACGGTGCGGGCGGCCGTTATCGATTTCGGCGGCTTTCTGGGAGTGGGAAGCCGGAAAATCATCGTCGACTGGAATGCGTTGCATTTTGGGCGCATCGCCAACAAGAGCGACAGCATCACGCTGGAATTGACCAAGGAACAGGTGATGGCCGCGCCTGAATACAAGGAGGGCACGCCAATGGTCGTGCTCGGCGCCTCCGGCAGCCTGCAGCCCTGGCAATTTGATCCCCAGTAACGGGCAGGGAGATGCTGCTTGCGCACGCTTCCCGATACGAATTCGAGCGGAGCAACGCCGTTGACCAGACCTGGGTCCTACGGCGGTGATCATCGCACCCAATCGTCTGCATCTAAAGCGGCGTCCGCTCCACCGCCGCCCGCGCCTTCGCGCGAGAGCCTGCGCGGTCTCGACTGGTTCATCTTCTTTCTGGCCGATGTGCAAACCGGCTTCGGTCCGTTCATCGCGGTCTATCTGACGACGCAGAAATGGACCCAGGTCGAAATCGGCTCGGTGCTCTCGATCGGCGGCGTGGTCGCGCTGATCGGCCAGATGCCCGGCGGAGCCATCATCGATGCGGCCAAATCCGAACGGCTGGTCGCGGCGCTTGCGGTTATCACAATCGGCTGCGCGGCGCTCGCCTATGCGGCGTGGCCGGTTTTTGCGGTGGTTGCGGTCGCAGCGACGCTCCATGCCGCGGCCAGCTGCGTGCTCGGTCCCGCAATCGCGGCGATCAGTCTCGGTCTGGTCGGGCCGCTGGCGATCGGCGAACGCCTGGGACGCAACGCGCGCTTCGCATCGCTCGGAAACGGCGTCGCAGCGGCCGTGATGGGAACATTTGGCTACCTGTTGTCGAGCCGTTCGGTATTCCTCGTCACCTTCGTGCTGGTGATCCCCGCCTTGCTTGCGCTGTCGCGCATCCGTGAGCGTGAAGTCGATGTCGCACGCGCTCACGGTGAGGTGCCGCGGACCGCACCGGAGGCTAAATCGACCAGCGTCCTGGCCCTGGTGCGCCAGCGTCCTCTGTTGATTTTTGCCGCCAGCATCATGCTGCTGCAGCTCGCAAACGGGGCGATGCTTCCCTTGATGGCGGGTGTGGTAACCACCCGCTCCAGCAAATGGGCGACGGTGTTGATCGCTGCCTGCATCATCGTGCCTCAGGCGATCGTCGCGCTGACATCGCCCTCGGTCGGACGCAAGGCTCAGCAATGGGGAAGGCGGCCGCTGCTCCTGATCGGATTTGCCGCGCTGGCGCTTCGCGGCGTGATGTTTGCCAGCGTCCACGACCCTTATGTGCTGGTTGTGGTCCAGGTGCTCGACGGCATCACGGCGGCGGTGTTCAGCGTGATGATACCATTGATCGTGGCCGACATTGCGTTCGGCAGCGGTCACTTCAATCTTGCACAGGGCATCGTCGGTACCGCGACCGGCATCGGCGCTTCCCTGAGCACCGTGCTCGCTGGTTACATCAGTGACCACCTCGGCAGCAGCGTCGCCTTTGCCGGGCTCGCCACCATTGCACTGGCTGGCCTTGCGCTGATCTTCTTTGCCATGCCGGAAACAACCCCCGGCAAACGTTCCTGAGCATCAGGCGTCCAGATTGCGAAGGCGCTGCCGGTTCCGCAGCACGATCTGGCGGGCGCCGGAGAAGCCGAGGACACCCTGGGTGTGAAGCTGCGAAAGCGCCCGTGAGACGGTCTCCAGCGTAAGTCCGAGGTAGTCGCCGATATCGCGGCGGCACATCGGCAGCGCCATCAGACCCGCGACCGCAAGCCGGCGATCCATTTCAAGAAGGAAAGCGGCCACGCGTTCCATCGCAGTCTTGCGCCCGAGAAGCAGCATATGATCTTCCGCGTGGCGGAGGTCACCAGCGGTCATGGCCCAAAGCCTGCGTGCGACCTGAACGTCGGTAGCGGCTGCCTGTTCGAGGCTGCGGCGCTTCACCAGCCGCACCGTGGTATCGATGATGGCTTCCGCCGCGAGGCGGTGAGCGGCTCCCGATTCCAACCCGAACACGTCGCCGGGCAGATGGAATGCACCGATCTGACGCCGTCCGTCGGACAACAATTTGTAGCTGCGGACTGCACCCGAAATCACCTGGTAGACGTATTCCGCCGGTTCGTCCTCTCCATAGATTTCCTCGTCCTTCCGGTATGAGAACTCGGTAGCAATGAGGCCGGCGTGACCGGTGACGAAGCCGAATGCATCGGGAACGGGATGAGCAACCGGGTCGCTCTTGTTGACGATGATGGATGGAACGGCTTGCGACTGGTTGAGCATGACCATCTCCTTTGCGGCAGGTGGTCGATGACTACGGGAACTGGCGCAGGCTTGAAATTTCGCGAAATATCTTAAGGAGGTTTACCTACGTAGAATTCCGGAGGTCGATCCCTTGATCAGTTCGGCTTGTGATTGACGCGATTTTCCCGGATGGCCCCGCGTATATGCGTGATGAGGCTGTCATCGAGAAGAGGCTTGCGCAGGACATGGTGCACGCCCACCGCTTCCGCCCGCGACGAAATATTCTCGTCCGGATAGCCGGTGATCAGAATGACCGGTGCGGCAATGTCGCGGTTTCGAAGCCGGCTGGTCAGATCGACGCCGTTCATATCGGGCATCTTGTAGTCGATGACAAAGCAGTCGACATCGGCCGGAGTGAGGGCGCGCAGCATCGCCGCACCGGTTCGAAAGGTGCGCACATCGAATCCGTCCGTTTCAAGCAGGAAACGCAACGAGCCGAGGACATCGGGGTCGTCGTCCACCACGTAAACGGCAGGTTTTGCGGCCGACATCGTCACGAGCCCGTACATGCTGCAGCTGCAGCAAATCGCACCTGTCACAAAACTAACATGTATGGTGTGGTTGCGGCTTGATCTAGCTCAAATCCTTCAACAAGCCGGCCCGCATCGCAAGCCGCACCAGCTCCGAAAGGCTGCCCGCCTGCATCTTGGTCATCACGTTGGCCCGATACACTTCAATGGTTCGCGGACTGATGTCGTAGTTGCGGGCGATCATCTTGTTCGAGAGTCCCGCGATAAGCCCTTCCATGACCTGACGTTCGCGGGGACTGAGACTGTCGACGCGACCTGCAATGTCGCGCGTGACCGCTTCATCTTTCGCAGCCGGTTCTCGGTGGCGGATCGCGGTTTCGATCATCCCGATCAAGCGGTCGTCTTCGAAAGGCTTTTCAAGAAAATCGACGGCTCCGAGCTTCATCGCCTCGACGGCGAGGGCGACATCGCCATGCCCGGTGATGATCACGATCGGAAAAGGGCTATCCAGCGATTTCATGCGCTTGAGAAGCTCGATACCGTCGATCCCGGGCATGCGTACGTCGGAGACCACACAGCCAAAGGCGAGGCGAGGAAGCATTTCGAGAAAATTTGTGGCGCTTTCAAACAGCGTGACCTCGAAATTGGCGGCATCAAGCAGGAAGTTGAGCGAATCCCGCATCGCCGCATCGTCGTCGATGACGTAGACCTTTGGCATGCTCGACCTGCTTCAGCTTTCTCTTGACGCTACGGGTAGGGTGAAACGAAAAGTTGCCCCTTCTGAGGCTTTGCCTTCGGCCCACATCCGCCCGCCATGGGCTTCAATGATCGAGCGGCTGATGGAGAGTCCGACTCCCATCCCGGTCTCCTTCGTCGTGAAGAACGTTTGAAACAGATTGGCCCTGACATCGTCAGGGAAACCGGTACCCGTGTCGGAAACCGAAACTTCGATCATGTCGTCGTCGACCGCAATGTTGGAGACCGCAAGCTCCCGCACGGGCGATTGCGCCATCGCCTCCAGCGCGTTACGAAACAGATTTACAAGAACCTGCTGAATTTGAACCCGGTCTACCAGAACCAGATCAAACTCGGGATTCAGGTTGAAGCGAAGCTGGATGTTCTGGTCACGCGCGCCTGCCAGGCCAAGCGCGCCGGCTTCCTCGATCAATTTTGAAAGGCTTTCGACCCGTTTCTCGGATTCGCCGCGTGCAACGAAGTCGCGCAGACGCCGAATGATCTGGCCGGCGCGAAGCGCCTGTTCGGCCGCCCGATCCATCGCGCTTTCCACTTTCGGCGCATTTGGGTCGGCGCTTCCCTCAAGCAGCCTGCGCGAACCCTTCATATAGTTGCTGATCGCGGCCAGCGGCTGGTTGAGCTCGTGCGCCAGCGCCGATGCCATCTCGCCCATCGCGGTCAGGCGGGAGATATGGACAAGCTCGGATTGAAGTTCCTGCAGGCGCGCCTGTGTCTGCTGATGCTCGGTCAGATCGCGAACGAATCCCGTAAAGTAGGTTTCTCCCCCCGATCGCATTTCGCCGATCGCAAGGTGCATCGGGAACGTGGTTCCGTCCCTGCGCTTGCCGGTTACGATCCGGCCAATTCCGATGATGTGTCTCTCACCGGTGGAACGGTAATGCGCCAGATATCCGTCGTGGCGCGCCTGGTCCGGCATGGGCATCAACTCGCTGACGTTCATGCCGATGGCTTCCCGTTCGGAATAGCTGAACATCCTTTCGGCGGCGGTGCTGAAAAATTGCATGATGCCGTATTCATTGATGACAATCATGGCATCGGGCACCGTATCGAGAATCGACCGGAGGTGACTCTCGCGCATCCTCAGCGCGTCCTCGAGCCTCTTCTCTTCATCGATATCAAGGACGATTCCACTCAGATGTCGGGCCACGCCGGCATCGTCCCTGACCAGGGCGCCGCGGGCGCGTATCCAGTGGCGGGATCCGGCGCTTGCGCCCACCCTGAAGGACACGTCAAGAGTGCCGCCTTTTTCGACAACCCTCCTGATGGCGAGATCCGTGCGTTCGCGATCCGCCGGTTCAAGCAAGGAAAGAAAAAGCCCGTAGGTGACCGCTTGATGGGGCGAAACGCCGAACAGGGCTTTGGCGGCATTAGACCATTCCAGCTTTTGCGTGATCAGATCGATATCCCAGGTTCCGACGCCAAATCCCTCGACTCGCAGTCGCAGGGCCTCATTACGAATCGGGTCGTCGGGCGACAGTTGAATTGTACCTGGCACGTTCAAGCCTTCGAATCCGCCTCATCCTGCCGGCCTTGACTCCGGACCGGCAGTTTGGGCCTAAAACCTTCACGCAGGCCGACAATTTCGCCGAACGGGGATACGGATGCAAGTTTCGGTAGGCCGAATTCCGCCGGCGGTTGGCGCGCCGCCACCGTGGAAGGAGGGGCGTTGGGCCACCGATACGCCGCGAACTTTGATCTATCTCATCCCGTCCTCCGGTCTTGAAGGCTAGGGTCATCCTGTAATCCTGGAGGGGTTGGATGACATATGCGACCGTCATGGTCAGCTTGGCGCTTGATCGACCCAACGAGGCGCCTCTTGCCGTCGCGGGTCAGATCGCCGAAAGATTTGACGCCGCACTGGTCGGGATTGTCGCGGCGGTGGTCAGCCCGCCGCCCTACTTCACCGACGGAGAGCAGGCCGAGACCCTCATCGACGAGGAGCAGGCTTCGGTCAAGCGGCGGATGTCGGAACTGGAAGGCCAATTTCGCGAGGCCGCCAAAGGTCGTGCCAGGGATGTCGAATGGCGCTGCGCGATCGACTTTCCGGCGCGTTATGTCCTGCAGCACGCGCGTTGCGCGGACATCATCGTCTGCGGCGGTCGCAGCGACGCCTTTTCCGATCCGTTCGCCACGATCACCCCAAGAGATCTCGTGATGGAGGCCGGCCGGCCGCTCCTTGTCGTCCCCGATCCCGTCGACTGGCTCGATCCGCGAAGCGTGCTCGTTGGATGGAAGGACACGCCAGAGGCGAGGCGGGCGATCGTCGCCGCCTTGCCGATGCTTCGCAAGGCCAAAGACGTCGTCGTGGCGGAGATCGTGGGGGCAGAAGACGGCCAAGCCGCTGCGGTAAAGCGCGTTCGCGACGTCGTGAGATGGCTGTCGCGCCACGGGGTTTCGGCATCAGAACTCGTGGCGCCGCACGAGCGGGATGCGACCGTTCAGCTTGACGCATTGGCGGCCAATGTTGGCGCGAGGATGGTCGTCGCGGGCGCCTATGGTCATTCGCGGTTTCGCGAGCTGGTTCTGGGCGGCATGACCCAGTACCTGATCACTCAAACCACTCGCTGCGCGTTGTTGTCACACTAGAAGGTCTGTCGCCAACAAATCGATCGGATCGCACCTTGTACAAGTTCCTTCAGCAGACTGTCGCGGGCTATATGACGTCAAACGTCAGGACGGTAACGCGCGAATTGTCGGTGCGGGAATTGAACGAGATGTTCGAGCGCGACGATTTCAACACATATCCGGTCGAAGAGGACGCACAGATTGTCGGGCTTGTGACCAAGTTCGACGTGCTCAAGTGCTTTGCGTTCACGCCGAGCCGGATGGTTCCGCACTACGATGATCTGATGAACCGGACCGTCGCCGACATCATGATATCGGCGTTCATCTACGTCGCCGCCGACACCAGATTGACGCGGGTATTGCAGTTGATGGTCGAGCATCGAATCAGGAGCATTCCCGTCATCGATAACGAGCATCGGCTGGTAGGCATCATTGCCCGCAGGGACGTTCTAAGGGCGCTTTCGGCCAGTGCCGAGAGCGACAAATAAGTCGGTCAAGTCGAACCTCGCTCCGACAGCATTTGCGGCCGTTATCACTGAAACCGGCCTCAACTCGTTGATGGCGGCGATGAAAACCTGCGTTTGTGTGTTTCACTGCATACCCTTCGTCTCCGTTCAATTGAGTGACGTTGATCTCGATCAAATCGCATCGCGCGCGACTGTGGTTGTTAGCGATTTGTCCTTCAGAGAGATTCCTCATGAGCCAGGCCCTTGATTCGAAATCGATGACCATTGGTGAAAGTGGCTTGGCAGCCTTCTTTGCGGTGACCGCCTTTCTTTGCCTGATCGGCGCCGCGAAGGCCGTCGACGCGCCATTCGCATTCCATGCCGCTCTGGCGGCCGCTGCGAGCGTCGCGTCGGTGTTTGTGATCCTCAACCGGTACTTCGATCGGCCTGCCTTGCTGCCGCCGCAGGAAATCAATGGCCGGCCCAATTACAACTTCGGCCCGGTCAAGTTTGCGGCCGTCATGGCGATGTTCTGGGGTATCGCCGGCTTTGCGGTCGGGTTGATCATCGCGTGTCAATTGGCCTGGCCGGCGCTCAATTTCGACCTGCCGTGGATCAGCTTCGGCCGCTTGCGGCCGCTTCACACCTCGGCGGTGATCTTCGCCTTCGGCGGCAACGTGCTGGTCGCGTCCTCGTTCTACGTCGTGCAGAAGACGTCGCGGGTTCGTATCGCCGGCGAGCTCGCGCCCTGGTTCGTGGTGCTTGGATATAATTTCTTCATCCTGATCGCCGGCACCGGCTACTTGCTCGGGGTGACGCAGAGCAAGGAGTACGCGGAGCCGGAGTGGTATGCGGATCTCTGGCTGACGATCGTCTGGGTAGTCTATTTGCTGGTGTTTCTGGCCACCATCATCAAGCGCAAGGAGTCACATATCTTTGTCGCCAACTGGTTCTTTCTCGCCTTCATCATCACCATCGCCGTGCTTCACCTCGGCAACAATCCCGCGCTTCCGGTTTCGGCGTTCGGCTCGAAATCCTACATCGCCTGGAGCGGCGTACAGGATGCGATGTTCCAGTGGTGGTACGGACACAACGCCGTCGGCTTCTTTCTCACCGCCGGTTTCCTCGCCATCATGTACTACTTCATCCCCAAGCGGGTCGAACGGCCGATCTATTCATATCGCCTGTCCATCGTTCACTTCTGGTCCCTGATCTTTCTCTACATCTGGGCGGGCCCGCATCATCTGCACTACACGGCGCTGCCCGATTGGGCGCAGACGCTGGGCATGACCTTCTCCATCATGCTCTGGATGCCGTCCTGGGGTGGCATGATCAACGGCCTGATGACGCTGTCGGGGGCTTGGGACAAGCTGCGTACCGATCCGGTGCTTCGCATGCTCGTGGTATCGGTCGCGTTTTACGGCATGTCGACCTTCGAAGGCCCGATGATGTCGATCAAGGTGGTGAATTCGCTGAGCCACTACACCGACTGGACCATCGGTCACGTTCATTCCGGCGCGCTCGGCTGGGTCGGTTTCGTCTCGTTCGGCGCCCTCTATTGCCTGGTGCCCTGGTTGTGGAATCGCAAAGGGCTTTACAGCCTGAAGCTTGTGAACTGGCACTTCTGGATTTCGACCATCGGCATCGTCCTTTACATCTCCGCGATGTGGGTATCCGGAATTCTGCAAGGTCTGATGTGGCGCGCCTATACCCCGCTTGGCTTCCTCGAATACTCCTTCATCGAGACCGTCGAAGCGATGCATCCCTTCTACATGATCCGTGCGGCCGGCGGCGCGTTGTTCCTGATCGGCTCGCTGGTCATGGCCTACAATCTCTGGATGACGGTGCGCGAAGGTGAGGCTGAAGTGCCGTCGCCGGTCGCACTTCAACCGGCGGAATGAGGACGCTGACAAATGACATTCTGGGCCCGGCATCAAATTTTCGAAAAGAATTCGATCATCCTTGTCGTCGGAATTCTTGCAGTGGTCGCAATCGGCGGCCTCGTCGAAATCGTCCCGCTGTTCTATCTCAAGAGCACGATCGAGGTGGTCGACGGCGTCAGGCCCTATACGCCGCTGGAACTCGCGGGGCGAAATATCTACGTCCGCGAGGGATGCTATCTGTGTCACTCGCAGATGATCCGGTCCTTGCGCGACGAGGTGGAACGTTACGGCCACTTCTCGCTCGCCGCCGAAAGCATGTACGACCATCCTTTCCAATGGGGATCCAAGCGAACGGGGCCGGATCTTGCGCGCGTCGGCGCCAAATATTCGGATCAATGGCACGTCACGCATCTGATGGATCCGCGGTCGATCGTTCCGCAATCGGTGATGCCCGGATATTCCTTTTTGGCCGAAGCTGAAGTCGATGCCTCGACCATCGAGGCTCACCTGAAGACCAACCGGATGGTCGGCGTGCCGTACACGGATGATCAGATCGCCAATGCGGAGGCCGATCTGAGGGCGCAAGCCGATCCGGACGACGCCGGCGTCGACGCCTTTGCCAAGCGCTATCCGAAGGCGGTGGTGCGCAATTTCGACGGCAAGGCCGGCCCTCCTACCGAAATGGACGCGCTGGTCGCTTATTTGCAGATGCTAGGCACGCTGGTCGACTTCAAGCTCTACAACGAAAAAGCCAATCTTCGCTGAGAAGGCAGAACGATGCGCGCAATGCTGACGGTTGAGAATTTGGTCTCGGAATTTGTGACGGTGTTCTGGACCCCGATCTTTGTCGGGATATTCCTGGCAATCCTGATTTATGCGCTTTTGCCCCGCAACCAGTCGGCGTTCGACGAGGCGTCGAAGATACCGTTGCGCGAGGAGTGACAGAGCCATGGCAGAGCAGGGCGATATCGATCACGTCTCGGGCAAGACCACCACGGGCCACGAGTGGGATGGGATCAAGGAACTCAACACGCCGCTGCCGCGCTGGTGGCTCCTGACTTTCTATGCCACCATCATCTGGTCCATCGGATACTGGATCGTGTATCCGGCCTGGCCGCTGTTGTCGAACTACACCACCGGTGTGTTGCACTGGTCCTCCCGCGGTGCCGTTGCAGTCGAACTCGCCAATCTTGAGAAGATACGTGGTGAGAAAATGGCCGTGCTTGGTTCGGCTTCTCTGGCCGATATCGAGAAGGATCCGGCCTTACTTGCCATGGCGCGGGCCCGCGGCAGGACGGTGTTCGGGGACAATTGTGCGCCCTGCCATGGCAGCGGCGCGGCCGGCGCCAAGGGATATCCCAACCTGAACGATGACGACTGGCTCTGGGGCGGTACGCTCGACCAGATCATGCAGACTATTCAGTACGGCATTCGCTCAGGCAATCCGAAGACTCACGAGAGCGCCATGCTTGCCTTCGGCAAGGAGGGGGTGCTCAAGCCCGAACAGATCGTCACGGTCGCCAATTACGTTCGCTCGCTATCGGGCCTGCCGACCGCACCGGGATACGATGCAGCCCAAGGCAAGAAAATCTTCGCAGACAACTGCGTATCGTGCCACGGCGACAAGGGCCAGGGCAATCAGGAGCTCGGCGCGCCGAATCTCTCCGACAAGATCTGGCTCTATGGTTCCGACGAGGCGACCATCATCGAAACGATCACCAATGGCCGCTCCGGCGTGATGCCTGCGTGGGTCGACCGGCTCGATCCCTCCACGATCAAGGCCTTGGCGGTTTATGTGCACTCGCTCGGCGGAGGAAAGTGACCGAGGTCGCTTCGGGGATCGACAGCTTGCCTCGCCATGAGATTTTCGAGGAGTACCGCATGAGCGCGCCGCGTGCTACGAGACCGTTGACCGGACGTTTTGTGCTTTTGACGCTGCTTTCGTTTTTCGGCGTGGTGTTTGCCGTGAACTTCGTGATGATGAAGCTGGCGATCGACACCTTGCCTGGCACCGAAGTTGACAGCTCCTACAGCGCGAGCCTTGGCTTTGGCAAGGAGATTGCTGCCGCTCGCGATCAGAACGCGCGAAACTGGCGGGTTGACGCGCATATCCAACGCGGCGCGGAAGGCGACACGACGTTGCGGGTCGAGGCCCACGACAGCCGCGGCGCGCCGATTTCCGGCTTGAGGTTTCAGGGGCGGCTCGAGCGGCCAACCGACCGACGGGCCGATCGGCCGCTGGAGTTCGCCGAGGTCGGGATCGGCATCTATCGCGGCACCGCAACACTCGTCGCCGCAGGCCAATGGGATCTGGTGATCGAAGGCGACGCCGCCGGAAAGCGGATGTTCCTGTCAAAGAACCGCGTGTTGCTGAACTAGAAGGACCGCATCGTGCAGGTGACGCGGGATTTTTCGCATTACGTCAAAGATATCGGCTCAGGCCTCCAGCACATCGATCTGGCCGTCGAAGGCGTCCATTGCGCTGGCTGCATGTCAAAAATCGAACGCGGGCTTTCGGCAATTCCTGACGTCACGCTCGCACGCGTGAATCTCACCGACCGCCGTGTCGCGCTGGAATGGAAGCAGGGCGCGCTCGATCCATCCAGGTTTATCGACCGCCTGGCCGAGCTCGGCTACAAGGCTTATCCGTTTGAGACTGCCGGTGCAGAGGCTGCCGAGAACGAGCAGTCGCGTTTTCTGTTACGCTGCCTAGGTGTCGCGGCGTTCGCCACGATGAACGTGATGATGCTTTCTGTTCCGGTGTGGTCAGGCAATGTCAGCGACATGCTGCCGGAACAGCGCGACTTCTTTCACTGGATGTCGGCGCTGATCGCGTTGCCGGCGGCTGCCTATGCGGGCCAACCCTTTTTCCGATCGGCGTATCGGGCGTTGCGCACGCGCAGCGTCAATATGGACGTCCCAATCAGCATCGGAGTCTTGCTTGCGCTCGGCATGTCGCTGGTCGAGACCGCCAATCATGCCGAGCACGCCTATTTCGATGCGGCGATCATGCTGCTGACGTTTCTCCTGGTCGGCCGCTATCTCGATCAGAGCATGCGGCGGCGAACCCGGGCGGTCGCCGGAAATCTGGCCGCGCTTAAAGCCGAGACGGCCACCAAGTTTGTCGGCTCTAGCGAGATCGCCGAAGTGCCGGTAGCGGCGATCGACCCCGGCGACGTCGTTCTTTTGCGGCCGGGCGAGCGTTGCGCAGTCGATGGCGTCGTGATCGACGGGCGCTCCGAGATCGACCAAAGCCTGATTACGGGCGAGACGACCCATGCGAATGCAAAGGCTGGCACCGCGGTCTACGCCGGCTCGCTCAACATCTCCGGCACTTTGCGCATTCGCGTCTCCGCTGCTTCGGAAAGCACGCTGCTTTCAGAGATCACGCGCCTGCTCGACAACGCGCTGCAGGCGCGCTCGCGCTATGTCCGCCTCGCGGACCGCGCGTCCCGCCTGTATGCGCCGGTCGTGCACGCAACTGCGCTGCTCACTGTGCTCGGCTGGGTGCTCGTGGGCGCGAGTTGGCACGACGCCATCGTCACGGGCGTAGCCGTACTTATTATTACATGCCCTTGCGCGCTCGGGCTTGCGATCCCGACCGTGCAGACGGTCGCCTCGGGCGCGATGTTCAAGGCCGGTGTCCTGCTCAATTCCGGCGACGCCATCGAACGTGTGGCCGATGTCGACCGTATCATCTTTGACAAGACGGGGACTCTGACCTTGCCCGACCTCGAAGTTGTCAACGCGGCCGATGTCCCTGAGTTTGTGCTGGGACTCGCCGGGCAATTGGCGCTTTCGAGCCGTCATCCGGTCGCGGCGGCAGTCGCTCGTACTGCAAACGCAAAAACGCCGATCGTGGGCGCGGTCGAAGAGCCCGGGCAGGGAGTGCGGGCGACGGTCGGCGGCCTGGAGGCTCGGCTTGGGCGTCCCTCGTTCTGCCGGGCAGAAGAAATTGTTGCCGAATGCGCGCGTCTTGATCCGGAAGCATCGTTTGTTGCATTTCGCTTCGGCGAGGAGCGGTACGTATTTTCCGTTCGCCAAGCGCTTCGCCCCGATGCCCACACGATCACTGCCGGCCTGAAGCAGCGGCACATCGCGCTTGAAATTCTCTCCGGCGACCGCGAGGGGCCGGTCCGGGCCGCCGCGCGCGCGCTTGGGATCGAAACGTGGCGGGTGGCGGTGACGCCGGCTGACAAAATCGCACGCATCGAGGAACTCAAGCATAGCGGTTACAAGGTGATGATGGTCGGCGACGGACTGAACGATGCGCCATCGCTCGCCGCCGCGCACGTTTCGATGTCGCCGATCAGCGCGGCGCATCTGAGCCAGGCGACCGCCGATCTGGTCTTTCTTGGCAAGCCATTGGCGCCGGTGATTGTGGCCATCGACTTCGCCCGCAAGGCGCTGCAGCTGATGCGACAAAATCTCTGGCTTGCCGTCCTCTACAATATTCTGGCGGTTCCGATTGCCATCAGCGGGGTGGTGACGCCGCTGATCGCAGCCGCGGCGATGTCCGGCTCCTCGATCCTTGTCATGTTGAACGCGCTGCGCGCCCGGCAAGTGGAAGGGGGAACGTCATGGAAGTGATGGTCATCCTGGTGCCGCTGGCGCTCGGTCTTGGGTTTGTCGGCCTGCTCGCATTTCTCTGGTCGCTGAAGAGCGGACAGTATGACGATCTCGAAGGCGCGGCGTGGCGCGCCATAGCCGATGACGAAGGGGAACCGGAGAAGCCGGCCGAAAGCGGTAGCTAGCGCATGATCCGGAAAAGTGTGCAGCGGTTTTCCGAAAAGATCATGGGCAACCAACAAACTAACGCGATGGCGAGTCGACCTAAAGCCATTACGCTTTAGGTCAGCACGGTCTTGCGATAGAGCGCCCCGTACGAGGCGGCGGAGATATCCCAACTGAAGGATCGCGCCATCGCGCTGCGCCGCATGGCATTCAGGCGGTCCTTCAACGTGAACGTCGAGAACGCTCGACGGATGCCGCCGAGGAACGACTCGGTGGATGGTCGGGCGAACAGAAATCCGGTTTCTCCGTCGGTGATGGTTTCAGCCAGTCCGCCGGTTTGATGACCAATCGGCAGCGATCCGAACCTCTGCGCATACATCTGGCTCAGTCCGCACGGTTCGAAGCGTGAAGGCATCAGCGTGAAATCGCTTCCGGCAAAAATCCGCCGGGCATGACCATCGTGGAATCCGATCGTGACGCCGATCGCGTCCGGCCTGCGGCGATGTGCGTCGACCAGCGCCTGCTCGATGCGGGGCTCACCGGTGCCGATCACGACAATCTGTCCTCCGGCATCAATGATCTCGTCCGCGGCCGACAGCACGAGGTCGATGCCCTTCTGGTGAACGAGGCGGGCGACCAGGCCGAAGATCGGACCACGCGAGACCGCCAGTCCGAATTGCTGGCGGACATATTCGGAGTTGGCGCGCTTGCCTTCCCAGTCGCCGGGGGCAAAGGGTTGTGCAAGCTGCGCGCAGACGCGCGGGTCCCAGCTTTCGTCGATGCCGTTGAGAATTCCGGTCAGTTGCTGCGCCTCTGAGCGCTGCCGCAACAGACCTTCGAGCCCGCAGCCGAGTTCGGGCGTGGTGATCTCCCGGGCATAGGTCTCGCTGACGGTGGTCAGGTGGGAAGCGTAGATGAGGCCGCCCTTGAGGAAAGAGAGTTTGTCATAGAATTCGAGGCCGCCGATATGGAAGGACTCCTCGGGGGCGCCGATCCGGCCCAGCGTTTCTTTCGCGAACAGCCCCTGATAGGCGAGGTTATGGATGGTCAGGATGCTCGGGATCTTGACCTCGCGCCAGGCGAGGTAGGCTGGCACCAGCGCCGCCTGCCAGTCATTGGCATGAACCAGATCGGCTGCCCAATTCTTGTCCAGCCTGCCTTCCGCGAGTTGGGCAGCCGCGGAAGCCAGCCGGCCGAAGCGGATATCATTGTCGGGCCAGTCGCGGCCCGTCTCGTCGCCGTAGGGATTGCCCGGCCGGTCGTATAGCTGCGGGCACAACAGCACGTAAACGGGCAAGCCGTCCCTGGTCGATCCCAGCCCGAGCGAGCAGGCCGGCATCTCCGCAAGCGCCGGAGAATGGCCGACAATTTCCAGATGGGTGAATTGTTCGACGACGTCGCCGTAGCCTGGAAGCATGATCCTGACGTCGGCCCAGCGACGGAGCGCCCGGGGAAGCGCCGCCGAGACGGCCGCCAGTCCGCCCACCCGGACGAAGTCGTCCATTTCCGTGGTGACGAAGAGGACTTTCAAAAAAAGCACCCTCTCAAAAGCGACCGAAGTAACTCCAGTGATGCAAGAACGGTTCCAGTTTTTTCTTCAATCAGATAAAGGGCATGCCCATGATGCCGCTCGAGCCGGCCGCCCTGGCCTCGGGCGGATGATGCCAGAATTCGGCGCCCTAGTGTCCCGGTTCTGACATTCGTATCCTGTCGAGCATGGTTCGGTTACGCAGGCTATGGGGAGTTCAGCACGATGACAATAACGGCTGCGGGTGAGGGCAATACGACCGGGAGCTTTCACGGGCTTCGTGTCCTTGATTTTTCGACCACCATTGCCGGTCCGCATTGCGCGCGGATGCTAAGCGATATGGGAGCGGAGGTCATCAAAATCGAGTCCGCCGAAGGAGAAACCATGCGGGCTCGCCCGCCGGTCCGCAATGGCTGCAGCAGCCTCTACGGTCAGCTCAACGCCGGCAAGAAAAGTCTCGTCCTCGACCTGAAAGCGCCGGAGGCGATCGAAGTCATCCGCCGGCTTGTCACGACCACAGACATCGTCGTTGAGAATTTCCGACCCGGCGTGATGCGAAGGTTGAAGCTCGACTACGCCTGCTTGCAGCCGCTTAATCCGAAATTGATCTATTGCTCGATTTCCGGATACGGCCAGACCGGGCCGTCGGCGGAGTTGCCGGCCTATGCGCCGGTCATCCACGCGGCTTCCGGTTACGACATGGCTCATCTGTCGTACCAGCCCGGTCGAAGCCGGCCCGACTATTGCGGCATCTATCACGCCGACGTGCTGACCGGCGTCTACGCGTTCGGCGCCATCTCGGCGGCGTTGTATCAGCGCCAGATCAGCGGAACAGGCCAGCACATCGATGTGTCGATGCTGGAATCGATGCTCAGCCTGACGCCAAACGAAGTCCAGGGCGCGCAGTTTGAGGTGAAACCGCCGAGCCGCCCGATGTTCGGTCCGCTCCAGACGGCGGACGGATATGTGATGGTGACTATCGCCAGCGAAAAGACGTTCCAATGCCTGATGCGCGCATCTGGCCGTCCCGGATGGATCGACGATCCGCGTTTTGCGAAATATGCCGACCGCCGCGATCACTGGACCGAGTTGATGGATGGCGTGGAAACCTGGTCGCGCACGATAACGACCGAAAAATGTCTCACCGAATTGAATGCCCACGGCGTTCCCTGCTCGGCCTATCGCACGGTTGCCGAAGCGCTGCGCGATCCGCAGCTCGCTCATCGCGGCGCGCTCGCCGAGGTGGAGGATGCGGGCGGCACATTCAGGGTCGTGAACCTTCCGTTCAGAATGTCCGGAACCAGGGTCGCCGCCGGCACGCGCGCAGCCGCGCTGGGCGAACATACGCTCGCGCTGCTTCGCGAGAGCGGTCTCTCCGAGGATCGCATAGCGGCGATGGCCGGAAAATCGCCGCAGGCGGAACGCTGTTGAACGGCACAGCCGCAAAGCGTATTTCAATAGCATCGGTAAAATAATGAAGAACGGGAGAGAACGATGAGGAGTTTCCAGGTCGCCGATTTCAATGCCCCCTTGAAGGAAGTGGAGCAGCCGACGCCACAGCCTTCGGGAACGCAGGTTCTGATCAAGGTGAAGGCGGCGGGCGTCTGTCACAGCGATCTTCACATCTGGGAGGGCGGCTACGATCTTGGTCACGGACGAAAGCCGCTTTCTCTGAAGGATCGCGGCGTGTCGCTGCCGCGAACGATGGGACACGAAACTGTCGGCGAGATCCTTGCGTTCGGACCCGACGCGAAGGCCGACACTGGCGGTCTCAAGGTCGGCGACGTTGCGCTGGTGTATCCCTGGCTCGGCTGCGGCAAATGCGAAACCTGTCTTGCGGGCGACGAAAATATGTGCCTCAAGCCGGCTTCGCTCGGCGTCTATTGCGACGGCGGCTATGCCGATCACATGGTCGTGCCGCATCCAAAATATCTTTTGGACCTGAAAGGCCTCGATCCCGTGACCACCGCGCCGTATGCGTGCTCGGGCGTCACCACTTACAGCGCGCTCAAGAAAGTGGAGTTCGCCTTCAACTCGCCGATCGTCATTTTCGGCGCCGGTGGGCTCGGGCTGATGGCGCTGTCGTTGCTCAAAGCGCTGGGAGGAAAGGGCGCCATCATCGTCGACATCGACCCGCGCAAGCGAGAGGCGGCGGAGAAGGTGGGGGCGCTGGCGTCCGTCGATGGCAACGCGCCCGACGCGCTTGAACAATTGGCGAAGAAGGCCGGTGGACCGATCCGCGCCGTGATCGATCTGGTCGGCAACGCCAAGACGACGCAACTCGGATTCGATTGCCTGACCAAGGGCGGCAAGCTCGTCATCGTCGGCCTGTTCGGCGGCGGCGCGCCGTGGGCGTTGCCGCTCATTCCCATCAAGGCGATCACGATCCAGGGCAGCTATGTCGGCAATCTCCGGGAAACCCGGGAACTGCTCGATCTCGTGCGCGCCAGGAAAATCCCGCCGATCCCGGTGACGCCGATGCCGCTCACCAAGGCCAACGAGGCGCTGGTCGATTTGCAGAAAGGCAGACTGGTCGGCCGCGCGGTCCTCACGCCGTAGGACGCCTCTTTCCGTCATTGCGAGCCAACGGGTCGCGCGAATGCGCGCCCGATGACAGGCTCCGCGAAGCAATCCACAAGGCCACAAAGGAACAATGGATTGCTTCGTCGCTTCGCTCCTCGCAATGACGATGTTTTGCTGTCACTTCTATGCCCTACCCAAAGGAAATCCGCATGTCAGCCCACAACGCGCTCCACATTGCCGTGCTTCCGGGCGACGGCATCGGCCCCGAGGTCATGGCGCCGGCGCTTGAAGTCCTGCGCAAGATCGAACAGACCACGGATCTGAAATTCCGCTTCACCGAGGCGCCGGCCGGCGCCAACCATTATCTTGAAACCGGCAAATCAATGCCGGACTCGACGGTGCGACTGTGCGAGGAGGCCGACGCCATCCTGCTCGGCGCCTGCGGGCTGCCGTCGGTGCGCTATCCCGACAACACCGAGATTATGCCGCAGGTGGAACTGCGCTTCCATTTCGACCTTTATGCCGGCGTGCGTCCGGCGCGGCTGATCCCCGGCGTGCCGAGCCCGATCGTCGGCGCCGACCAGCGCGGCATCGACCTGGTCGTGATCCGCGAGTCCACCGAAGGCCTTTTCGCCTCGATGGGCAAGGGCGTTGTCACCGATGAGGACGCGCGCGAGACACTGGTGATCACAAGAAAGACTTCGGAACGCCTGTTCGAGTTTTCCTTCCGGCTTGCCGAACGGCGCAAGGCGCGCGGCCGGCCGGGCGGCCTGACCTGCGTCGACAAGGCCAACGTGTTCAAGGCCTTCGCCTTCTTTCGCGAGATGTTCGATGAGGCGGCCAAACGCCATCCGCAAGTGAAGGCCGACCGCCTCTATGTCGACGCCTGTTCGGCGATGCTGGTCAAGCGGCCCTGGGATTTCGACGTCATGGTGATGGAGAACATGTTCGGCGATATCCTCTCCGACATGACGGCCGGCCTGATCGGCGGCATGGGGATGGCGCCCTCGGCAGATGTCGGCGATCGCTACGCGGTGTTTCAACCGTGTCACGGCACCGCGCCTGACATCATGGGGCAGGGCAAGGCCAACCCGACCGGAATGATTCTCTCGGCTGCGATGATGCTGGACTGGCTCGCCGACAAGCACGGCCTTCAGTCGGCGGCTGAAGCAGGCGAGCGCATCGAGCGCGCGGTCGACAAGGCCTATGCCGGCGGCATCAAGCCGATGGAGTTCGGCGGCCGCAACGGCACTTCCGACATCGGCAACGCCGTGCTGACGACACTGTAGTCCGGAGCCAAGGCAGCCAGCCAGAGGGATTGAGGAACCGCGGCTGGCGATCCCCGCGAAGCGTCGGGAGGGTGGCCGGCTGAAGGCCGGTCGGGTGGGAGCCCGAAAACTTACGCCCTCGAAGCACGGATGCGTGGGCTCGCCCACCAGAAGATTTGAGGCCTGAGTGAGCCGAGAACTTGTTGGCGTGAAGCCGACCTTCGTTACTTCTGAAGCGATGCGCTATCGGGGGTGAACGAACATCGAGTCGGCCGGGAATGGACCTCCGGCTTTGGCCCTTCCTTGAGTGACAGAGCCAGTTCTCAAAGTGGCGTGCGATCAGACGAACATTTGAAGAAGCGAGTGCTAACGGGTCCTTCTGCGATTTCGATAAGCATCGGGTCAACGATCTTTAAATGGAACTGCCGGTTCTTGAACCAGGGTAACCAACTGCCACGCTTGCCAAGCGATTCCGTGATCCGAAAACCACCATCCTTTACGCTATTGACAGATCTGATTGCCAGCTCCGCCGGACGACCTCCTCGCACCACAAATCTCTGGCCGTCCGAGAAAATCATCACCGTCGGAAAAGACCCGCCAAAAAGTGCGTCAACCCCGATTGTTTTGAGTGTCGAACACGCTCCTGCTCTGGACTGAGGAAATTGATGATCCATCGCGACCCAGACACCGCTGACCGGATAAGTTTGCGCGCAGGCCGCAAAGGAAGATAGCGAACCAACAATTAAAACCGAGGTTCGCATTGCAGCTCGAAGGTAGGACCGGCTGCAGCCGAGCGGCAAGTGAAACGGCTTGGTCATAGGGTGCTCCTTGACCGACTGCCGGCGTTGGCCATCTTGAAGCTACCAAAGAAACCTGGTCCTTTGTATGCTAATTCGCAGGCATTCGATGTGAATTGGCTCACATCAGTCGAATGATCCATGGACATCGCGACCGGTTGCCCTGATCGGAACTAAAGTAGGAATGCCTTCGTCGGTGCCGGCAATTGATCGGCAGACGACCCGAACTCGAAGCGAAGATCATCTGCCCTTGAAGTGCGGCTTGCGCTTTTCCATGAAAGCGCGCCTGCCTTCACGAAAATCCTCCGAATCCATGCAAGCCGTGCCGATGGCCTTGATCGCCTTCATGTCGCGCTGGTCAGGGTCCTTCAACGCCTGCGCGATCGTGATCTTGGCGGCTTGTATGGCAAGTGGTGCATTGCCGGAGATGGTGCGGGCGATCTCGAAGGTTGCGTTCCACACCTGCCCATCCGCCACCACCCGATCGACGAGGCCAATCCTTTCCGCTTCCGCGGAGTCGATCCGCATGCCCGTGTACAAAAGCAGCCTTGCCCATGACGGCCCGACCAGCGACACCAGATGCTTGAGGCCGTCATAGCCGTAGGCGATGCCGAGTTTTGCCGCGGGAATGCCGAACTGGCTGTTGGCCGCCGCGATGCGGATATCGGTCAGCATCGCGACCTGCATGCCGCCGCCAAGGCAAAAGCCGCGAATGCAGGCAATCGTCGGCTTCGGGTAATTTGCGAGCAGCGCACGTTGGGCATCGCTGCGTCTCGAATATTCTTCCGAGGCTTGCGCGTTGTGGCGATTCTTCTCGAACTGGCTGATATCGGCGCCCGACATGAACGCCTTGTCGCCGGCCCCGGTCAGGATCACGACACGCACCTCGGGGTTATCGCGCAACTCGGTCAACGCCTGTCCAAGCCCTTCCCACATGTCGAGCGACATTGCGTTGCGCTTTTCGGGGTTGTTGAAGGTGACGACGCCGACCCCTTCGGTCATGCTTTTGAGGATTTTGCCTTCGGCGAAAGACTTCTCATTGTCTCTGGGGATGTCGAGCATGGCTTCAAAGGCTTTCGAGCGCGGAACCCTGATGGGGTCAGCAATGAAGCATTGCCCGGGTTTTTCAGCAATGGCCATGGAAAGGGCCAAGGAAGGGGCGAAGCGAAGGGCCAGGGGCGGGACCAAAGGCGGGCATCGTCATCGGGCGATGACGAAACCGGTCCACGATTTTCGCGCGAGGCGTTCACGCCCGCCATGACGCTCAAATCCCGGCACTGGCCGGGAGAGCGGCTCGGTTGGTGGGGGCGCTTACGCAGACATTTGAATTTGCCTTCGCGCCATGGTCCGGGCGATGGCGTCGGCGAGATCCCCCTGTCGGAAGGGCTTGGCCAGCCGGGGAATCCCCTGGCCTTCTCCTGGCTGCAATTCAGCGTAGCCGGTGACCAGTATGACCGGCAAATCCGGCCTCTCCGCACGGATTTTCGAGACAAGCTCGGAGCCGGTCATGCCCGGCATCGCCTGGTCGGTGATGACGAGATCGATGTGTCCTTCGCGACGCAAGATTTCAAGTGCGCGCGATCCGGACGATGCGCTGTAGACGCTGTGGCCGAGCTCCTCCAGAAGCGAGGACGTATTGAGCGCGACAAGCGGATCGTCATCCACGGTGAGGATCGTGAGCGTCCTGCCCAGCGAGATTGACGCCTGCGGCGCGATCTCTTTCTGGGCCGGGGACGTATCGCCCTGCGCGACGCGCAAATAGAGTTCAGCGGTCGTGCCGACACCCGGCTTGCTCTTGAGGACGAGTTTCCCGCCCGATTGCTGCACCGTGCCGTGAACCATCGGAAGCCCGAGGCCCGTGCCTTTGCCGATCCCCTTGGTGGTAAAGAACGGCTCGAGCGCGCGCTTGAGCGTGGCTTGATCCATCCCAGTGCCGGTATCGGTCACCGTCACGCAGATGTAATGCCCTGGCCTCAATCCCGGCTCGTTGGTCACCTTCCGCTCCGTTGCGCCCAGGACGATGGCGCCTCCCTTCGCCATGGCGTCCCGCGCATTCATCGCGAGGTTGAGCAGCGCGAGTTCGAGCTGGTGCGGGTCGGCTAAAGCCTTCGGAAGCTGTTCGGGGAAATGCGTGTCGATTTGTATCGATGGACCAAGCGAGCTTTGCAGGAGCTCGGTCATCCCCTGCACGAGTTCCGGCACGTCGAGTGCCACGAGCTTGAGCTCCTGGCGCCGCGCAAACGCCAGCATTCGCTGCGTCAGGGCGGCGCCGCGCTGCGCACCCTGCACCGCGTTCTCAAGAAGCTGCGCGATCTTGGGGTCGTTCTTGGGAAGTCTCCTTTGCAAAAGCTCAAGGCTGCCCTGAATGGCCATCAGGAGATTGTTGAAATCGTGCGCGATCCCGCCGGTGAGATGTCCGATCGCTTCCATCTTCTGCGCCTGGACCAGCGCCTCGCGCGTCTCTTCCAGCGCGCGCTGGGCGGCCCTGCGCTCGGTGATGTCGCGGGTGATCTTGGCAAAGCCGTAAAGCGAACCGTCGTCATTGCGAAGGGTGTCGATGACGACGTGAGCAAAGAATTTTGTTCCGTCCTTGCGGAGGCGCCAGCCCTCCTTTTCATAGCGGCCTTCCCGTGTCGCTGTTTCAAGCGCCCGTTGCGGCAGGCCGGCTTTGCGGTCCTCCTCGGTATAAAAGGTCGAGAAATGCTTGCCGATGATCTCCCCCGGCGCGTACCCCTTGATCCGCTGTGCGCCCGTATTCCAGCTCGAGACGTGGCCTTCGGGACTGAGCTGGAAGATCGCGTAATCGGTGACGCCCTGCACAAGCAGCCGGAATTGTTCCTGACTGGCGCGCAACGCGGTCTCGGCCAGCATGCGTTCGGTGAGATCGCGCGTGACCTTGGCGAAGCCGATCAGGTTGCCTGAATTGTCCCGGATCGGATCGATGACGACGTAGGCCCAGAACCTGGTTCCGTCCCTGCGGACCCGCCATCCCTCGTTCTCGAACTTTCCCTCGCGCTCGGCGGTTTGAAGCGCGCGCTGCGGCAGGCCCGCTTTCCGGTCTTCGTCGGTATAGAATTTAGAGAAGGATTCGCCGAGGATCTCGGCCTCTTCGTACCCCTTGAACCGCCTCGCCCCCGGATTCCAGCTGGTGATGATGCCGTTCGGATCGAGCATGTAAATGGCGTAATCGGTCACCGCATCGACCAGCATGCGATAGCGGCCATCACTCGTCGCAGCGGCCTCGAAACGCTCCTTACGCTCCACGCACTTCCCCTCGGGTGTTGGCCTTGAAGCCGGGTTAACCCCTCAAAACGCCCACAAAGCGCGAAAGTTCCGGAAAATGAACCGGTATTACTGGGCCATATGTGCGGTCAGCGGGTGATTGGCCGCCTGACCGAAAAAGGCCGCTTCCTCGGCGGTCGCCTCAAGAAGCTGCTCGTCTTGATCGTAGATATCGTTGCGAAACTGAACGGTCTGGTCCCTGGTCATCCATGCGGTCAGGTAGATCCAGGCCACCGGAACCTTTTTCGGCAAGACGATATCCTGGCGCTCGCCGGTGGCGATTGTGGCATCGATCGCGGCACGGTTCCATTTCGGCAACTCGGGTTGCAACAACCAGGCCGCAAGATCGCGGACGTTGTCGACGCGGGTGCAGCCATGGGAGTCGAAACGGTAGTCGTCGCTGAACAAATTCCGCTGATTGGTGTCGTGCATGTAGACCGAGTACGGATTGGGCATGTCGATCTTCAGCGCGCCGAGCGCGTTCCAGGTGCCGTTCTGCTGACGCACGGTAAAGTTCGGCGTGCGCATGCCGGACCAATCGACCGCGCCGGGGTCGATTGGATTGTCGTGCGCATCGAGCACTTCCATGTGCATGCGCGAGAGGTAGCTCGCGTCCTTGCGCATATGCGCCGATATTTCGCTTCTGGCGATCGACGAGGGCACAGTCCAGGTCGGGTTGAGATTAACGCTGGTGATTTCAGCGGTCAGCGTCGGCGATGGCTTCTCGGTTTTGCCGACGATCACGCGGTAGCGCCGCGCGACGACATCGTTCTCGACCGCCTCTGCGAAAGCGGCCGGAATGTTCACCACCACGTAACGCGGCCCGAACTGGAAATTCATGTTCTGGATGCGTTCGAGCGAGGCCTCCAACTGCCTGATCCGCTTATGGACGGTAACATTGAGCGCGGCCAATGTCCGCGGGGTCACCGTGGCCGTGGCGGCCAGGCCATGGCGGACCTGAAAGCGCCTGACGGCCTCGGCGACCACCTCGTCGAACGGTCCAAATGTCCTGTCGGCCGCCAGATCGTCGCTTGAGATCAGACGCTGGCGCAAAAGATCATCATGCGGGCCGGCCACGCCGATCGCGAATTTGGCGTCGGCGGCGATCAGCGGCCAGCCGCCACGGACCGCGATGTCGGAATAGCTCAGCGCCGCCTCCCTGATCCGTTGTGCCGTGCCTTCGTCGAAGGTCGGTTCGCGCGACAGCGCCAGCGCGGCAGCCGAGCGCGATTCCGGCGTGGATGCGGCGATGGCCGACTTGCCGGGCGTCGCTCGCGCCGGGTCGGCCGCGCCGGGGTGGCCTGCGTTCTGGGCGAAGGCGGGGGCGGTCGCGAGCAGGAGGGTAGCGACAAGGATAGTCGTTGTTCGCATAAGTAAAATCCCCGGGGATGCGCGAGGTGCGGAAGTTAAATCAGAGGTTTGACTCAGTGGTGAAAACTGAAGGACAGGAGAGGACTTGGTTCAAGAAACCGACTTTTGAAATTAACCTGGCGGAGCGGATTTGACATCAGCTACTTTTCCCGCTGCAAGCCTTGCAAAGCGACAGTCAAATCGAAAATGCGGCCCTTGCATGGCCGCAATACTCCAGCCTTGCGTTCTTGGCCTTGGATATGTCGCCGCGGGCACTAATGTGGTTTGCAAACGACAAGGGCCGGGATCGATAAAGAGCAAAAAGGCCTAAGGGGACCCATGCTGTTGGACTGGCGGGAGGCGATCGCTGTCGTTTGCGGGATTCGGGCGCCGAACCCGAATGAGCGATACATGGCGCGCCGACCAAGACCCGATTCCGGTTCTCGTCATGGCTGAGATGGATCATGGCGAAGTGCTGATCGTTGGCGCCGGGCCCGTCGGGCTCACGCTGGCGATCGATCTGGCGTGGCGGGGAATTAACGTCACGGTGATCGAGAAGCGGGCTGCGGCAGAACCTCCCGAGCCGAAATGCAACCATGTCGCGGCGCGAAGCATGGAAATCTTCCGGCGGCTCGGGCTGGCGGAGAAGGTCCGCAACGCTGGACTGCCTGCGGATTATCCGCACGACATCAGTTACCGCACCACGTTCACCGGGTGCGAATTGACGCGCATTCCCATTCCCTGCCGCCGCGACCGTTTCACGAGCAAGCACGGTCCGGATTGCAACTGGCCGACGCCGGAGCCGCCGCATCGCATCAACCAGATTTTCCTCGAGCCCATCCTGTTCGAGCATGCCGCGGCACAGGCGCGCATCCACATCGTCAACCGCGCGCTCGTCGAAGACGTCAGCATTGACGACGATTCGGTAAGTGTCGTTGTGCGGGACCTTGAAACAGGCTCGGCCAGGCGGGCAAGCTACCGTTATCTCATCGGTTGCGACGGCGCGCGATCCGTCGTCCGCAAGGCGATTGGCGCCGAGCTTGTCGGAGACGCGATCGTGCAGCGCGTGCAGTCGACCTATATCCGCGCGCCCGACCTCATTCGCCGCCAGAACTGCGAGCGCGCCTGGGGCACCGGCGTTATCAACCCGCGCCGTGCCGGGATGGTCTACGCCATCGACGGACGCGAACGATGGCTGATCCACAATTATATGAGCCCGGGCGAGATCGACTTCGAGAAAGTCGATCGCGACGCCTGTATTCGGACCATCCTCGGCGTCGGCGCCGATTTCGAATACGACATCATCTCCAAAGAGGACTGGTACGGGCGCCGGCTGATCGCAAGCCGCTTTCGCGACCGCTGTGCTTTCCTCGCGGGCGACGCCGCGCATATCTGGGTGCCGTACGCCGGCTACGGCATGAATGCCGGGATCGCGGATGCGACCAACCTGTCGTGGCTGCTTGCCGCCCATCTCAACGGCTGGGCGCCGGCTTCGATTCTCGATGCCTACGAGGCCGAGCGAGGGCCGATCACCGATCAGGTGTCGCGGTTTGCGATGTCGCACGCGGAAGCCGAGATTCGCCGCCGTGGCGCCGTGCCCGAGGAGATCGAGGAGGAAAGCGTGAGAGGCGAACATGCGCGGCAAACGACCGGGCGTCTGACCTACGAGATCAACGTCCAGCAATATGCCTGCGCGGGTCTTAATTTCGGCACCTATTATGATCGTTCGCCGATCATTGCCCATGACGGCGGGAACCATCCCTCCTATACGATGAGCAACTATACACCCTCGACCGTCCCGGGTTGCCGGGTGCCGCATCTGTGGTGCGCCGATGGCCGATCGCTCTACGATGCGATGGGACCGGAATTCACGCTGCTCCGTTTCGATTCCACGACGCAGGTGGCCGCGCTCGAGCTTGCAGCCCGCGAGCGCGGCGTGCCGCTCAAGGTGCTCGACCTCGAGCGTCCGGAAGCGGCCTGTTTCCGGGATGCACTGCTTCTCTCGCGGCCGGACCAGCACGTGGCCTGGCGCGGCGACCGATTGCCGGCCGATCCGCTCGCGTTGATCGACCGCGTTCGCGGCGCCTGTCGCTGATCAAGCTCAAAGCCGAAGCGTCGGTCCCAATCAGGCAGAACCGACCTCTTCGGGTGCCGACTTCAGCCTTCGTTCGCCGCGATCGATTCCATCAAGGACACCAGCTGACGTTGAACGGTCTGATCCTTGATCTTGCTGTAGGCGCGTAGCAATCTCAGGCTGAATGCGCTGTCGAGAAACAGCAGGCTTTCCACCTCGCGGGCCTTGCCGTCGCCGTCGTAAAAGAACGTGACGGGCACATTGAGCGCGGTTGCAATTTGCTGAAGCCGGGCGGCACCAACGCGGTTGACGCCCTTCTCGTATTTCTGGACCTGCTGAAAACTGACGCCGAGTTGCTCGCCCAGCTCTGCCTGCGAGATCTTCTGCTCGACACGCCGCAGCCGGATTCGCTTGCCGAGCTCGATGTCCGACTTGCCGGCACTCCGCTGCTTCATCTTCTTTGCTATCGATTTGTTCATACTGCTTTTACCGTCCTTGGCTAGAAACGGCCGAATATACGGGGTTAGCAATTCAACCCCTATAAACGGCTCGAGATTGATTTTTGATCGATGAATTCGTTCTTAAACTCCAACAATTTACGGGTATTGCTGCTTTTCGCAAGCGGCCGGTGAACCACCTGTACCGGCCGCCATCGCGTGAATGAATAACGGCCGCAATTCGACCTAAAGGTAAGATATTCCGGCATTCCATGTCACCGTGAGCAACCGAAAGCAACTTAAAATCTTCGTCCTGAAAACCCCCCGCGCAGCCGACTCGCCCATCAGCTTTGGCAGGTTATTAATCATACTACAACCACCGCGGTCAGGCAGGGACTTTTTGACGCGTTGGGTCGCGGGTCAAGAAAAAGGGGTTAGCAACGCCCTCGCCGGGCTGCTGGGCCCGCCTCGAGCCGCCCGAGCGCAGGGCCGCCTGATCGAGGGCATTTTCGCAAGGTCATCGCCGCCGGACCGGCGCCTTTTTAGCGTCCCCGACGAGTCGCAATCCGAAATCGGCATGTCGCGGGCTTCGGCCGCGTGGTGATGCCGCAACCAGCGTGTTGATGCAGGCCGGATTCGTGAGTCACGAATCTGTGTAGCGCCTCTGTCGCGAAACTTTCGGATTTTTTGAGGATCAGAGGGGTTTATGATGGCGGTCGGTTGGATCGCTTTCATTTCGTCCGGCAAGCTCGGGAAACGCGCTGGTGGCCAATTCAGAAGAAAGACTGCACGCGGTTTTGGCAACCCTTGAAAAATGCCAGGCAGCCCTTGTCGTCGGCGGTGACCGGGATACGGCCCAATTGCTGTCGGTGGCCATTCTCGAGCTTCGGATCAAGCTCAATCAAATTGACGATTCCGAGTTGAAGGCGCTCTGCGATGCCATGCTGCGCGAAGCGGAGCGCGCCGAACAGCCGGCTCTTCAGAAATCGCATGAGGCTCCGCGCGGGCGTTCTCCGGTCACGTTGAAGCTCGTCAAGTAGCAACGTCGGTGCCGCGTGATCGTGATGGGACGCCGAACGCCGGCCGAAGGGTTTTGCCACGCTTTCACCTGTCGTTCTGCCTTTGCCGTTCTCCTTAGAGTTCCGCCGGCACCGCGGTCATTCTCATTGCGCATTCTCCTGCATCCGCTACATGAGGGCATGCCGCGCCGCCGGAGGCCGGACAGCCCGGCAAACCTTGAAGCCATGATTGCATGATTCACGACGTCTCGATTCCCGCCGCACTGATCGCCGGCGTTGTCAGCTTTCTCTCGCCCTGCGTGCTGCCATTGGTACCGCCCTATCTGGTCTACCTGACCGGGGCGACCATCGAGCACGTCGCCAACGACGAGACCGTGTCGTCCTCTCGGCGCGCCGTGATGACCTCGGCGGTGATGTTCGTGCTCGGCTTTTCCACCGTGTTCGTGGCGCTCGGCGCCAGCGCCTCGTTGGTCGGAAGCCTGATCCGCGCGTGGTCGGCCGAGCTCTCGATCATCGCCGGCATCGTCATCATCGTGATGGGACTGCATTTCCTCGGGCTGACGCGGATAGGGTTGTTGATGCGCGAAGGACGACTGCCGATTCCTAGGCCCGTCGGACTGTGGGGAGCCTATGTGATGGGGCTCGCCTTTGCTTTCGGCTGGACGCCCTGTATCGGCCCGATCCTGGCCGCGATCCTCTCGGTCGCGGCGGCCGAGGCCACGGTCGAAAAAGGCGCAGGACTGCTGGCGGTCTATTCCGCCGGGCTCGGCATTCCCTTTCTGATCGCAGCGTTGATGGTGGAGCAGTTCTCGTCGCTGTTTGCGCGAATGAAAGGACACCTTGCCCGGGTCGAGCATGCGATGGGCGTGCTGCTCGTGATCACGGGAATCGGCTTTCTCACCGGCAGCGTCTCGGCCGTCAGCATCTGGCTGCTCGAGACGTTCCCAGGCCTGCAGAACTTCGGCTGATGCGCCGCCTCGCACCGCGAGTGTGGCTTAGGATTTGACATTCCTGTAACGCACTCGCGGCGAGACTGCCAGGAACGTCAAATCCGCCGCACTAGAGATTGCTGTCGGTAATGGCGGCGTAGATCATGGTGCGCAGTTCGCGGCGGATCGGATAGGCGGTGGATGGCAGTACCTGGGTCATGAAGATCGCGACCAACTCTTCCGCGGCATCGATCCAGAACGACGTCGTCGCCGCGCCTCCCCACGCATATTCGCCGGCGCTGCCGGGAATGAGCGTTAGCGCGGGATCCAGCGTCACCGAAAATCCAAGCCCGAAGCCGATGCCGTGATAGGTTGCCTCCGAGAACAGTGACCGCGACATTTCCGGCAAAGTTCGTCCGCCAGGCAGATGGTTGGATGTCATCAGGGCGAGCGTCTTCGGGCCGACCAGCCTGACGGCTGAAAGTTCGCCGCCGTTGAGGAGCGCGCGGCAGAAAGTGAGATAGTCGGCTGCGGTCGAGCAAAGGCCACCGCCGCCGGAGATGAACGACGGTGGGGAGAGGAAAGGGCTCGTGGCCGGGTCATCCTGAAGCGTAAGGCCGCCCTTGCGTTCGCTGGCGTGAAACGTCATGGCGCCTTGCGGGCTTGCCGAATAGCAGGCGGCGAAGCGATGGGCCTTGCCGGCGGGCACGAAGAAGTCGGTGTCCTTCATTTCCAGCGGTTCGAAGATGCGTTCTTTGAGGAATTGCTCGAACGGCTTGCCGCTGATCATGCCGATGAGATAGCCGATCACATCCGTCGAGACGGAATAGTTCCAGGCCTCGCCGGGCGAAAATTCCAGCGGAATTTTTGCCAACTCCTCGATCATCGATTGCAGCGTTCCCGCCTTTTCGACCTCGCCGATCTTCATTTCACGATAGGCCGCATCCACGTTCGAGCGCTGCTGAAAGCCGTAAGTGAGGCCCGAGGTGTGGCGCAGAAGATCCACGATCAGCATCGGGCGCGACGGCGGCCTGGTCAGGAATGCGGGCGCGATGCCGGCCTGGAAGACGCCGAGATTCTTCCACTCCGGAATATATCTATGGACAGGCTCGTCGAGCGCGACACGACCCTCCTCGACCAGCATCATGAATGCGATGCTGGTGATCGGCTTGGTCATCGAATAGATTCGGAAAATCGTGTCGTCCTTCATCGCCGCCTTGCGCTCGAGGTCGGCAAAGCCCTGCACCGCGCTGTGCACGAGCTTGCCGCGGCGATAGACGACAAGCTGGGTTCCCGGAAAGCGGCCGGCATCGATATAGCGGCTCTTCAAATGATCCTCGATGCGATCGAAGGCGGCTCTCGACATGCCGGCGGATTCGGGTGAGGCGAGGGTGAGGGCTGACATGCAGTTCTCCGGAAAACAGGCGTTTGGCAGTTTGATAGCCGAAAAGGCCTCAACCTTCCAATCGAGAAGGCCGCTTACCCTGGCCGGTGCACTGGTATAAGCTTGTAGCTGTCACCCGCGGAACTTGTTCAGGACAGCACAAATGCCTCAATTCAACGAGACCGAACTCACCACCGCCGTCATCAAGAGTTTTGAGGAGGTGGAAGATCCGCGAGTCAAGTATCTCATGGAAGAATTGGTGAAGTCGCTGCACGATTACGTCGGCAGGACCAATCTCACCTTCGGCGAGTGGGAATACGCGATCGATTTTCTGACCCGCGTGGGCCAGAAATGCACGCCGAGCCGGCAGGAATTCATCCTCTTGTCGGACGTGCTCGGGGTTTCGATGCTGGTCGATGCGGTCAACCACAGGGAACGTGAAGGCGCGACCGAGACCACGGTGCTCGGCCCGTTCTATGTCGGCGAGCACAAGGCGATGCCGCACGGCACCGACATCTCCCCCAATCTGGCGGGAGAGCGGATGTTCGTGCAGGGACGCGTCACTGATCTTTCCGGCAAGCCGCTGGCGAATGTTCCGGTGGACGTCTGGCACGCCGATGACGACGGCTGGTACGATTCGCAAAAGCCGGATTACGAAACGCAAGGACCATCATCGCGGGGACGCTTCATCACCGGCGCCGACGGCCGGTTCTTCTTCCGCACCATCCTGCCGTGCAGCTATCCGATTCCGACCGATGGTCCGGTCGGGCAAATGATCCTGGCGCTGCGGCGCCATCCGATGCGGCCGGCGCATGTGCATTTCCTGGTCAATGCACCCGGCCACGAGCCTTTGGTCACTCACGTCTTCATCGAAGGCGACAAGTATATCGATTCAGACGTCGTGTTCGGGGTGAAGAACGAGCTGATTTCGAAAGTCGAAAAGCGCAACGATCCGGTGATGCCCGATGGCAAGCCCGCGCCGGCGCCGTGGTATTTGATGAGCTATGATTTTCGTCTGAAGCCGGGTCACGGCGTTGCACCGAAGCCGATGATGGCGGCAACTGAGGACGCCTAGCCACGAGGTCGCCTCTCGCGGCTTCGGCCGCGGCAACACTGTCTGAGGCGGCACGTTCAGCATGGCCGTCGAACGGCAACCAACCCTGTGCAGTCGGCTGAGCATTTTTAGGCAGGTCTGCTCAATTATTGTGCGGCGCACAACAATTGAGCGAATGCAAATTTTCGTTGCGCGATGGGCGTGACGGAAGCCACGCGCTTTACGCATAGGCCATTGTTCTCGAAGTGATTTTTGCGCGGAACGGGCTTGGCACGAAGCTTGAATAGTTGTTCGCGACGCCATCGAAGCCGTCCGTCGAAAACAGTTCATCCGTCCCGACTGGGAGCGCCCGGACAGCGGCGTTCCCAGAACGCGGTCCCTTGCCCGGCGAAAGCGCAACCGTGACGGCTCACGCGCCGTTCAAAAACAGGAAATCTTGCAATGAGCTCCAAAGACCCGACCTGGATTTCGGACTGGAATCCCGAAAACGAGACGTTCTGGAATTCCAGCGGCAGGTTCATCGCGCGGCGCAACCTGATCTGGTCGATCGTTGCGGAGCACATCGGATTTTCCGTCTGGCTGATCTGGAGCATTGTCGCAACCAAACTGCCCGCGGCCGGATTTCACTACTCCACCGATGAGCTGTTTCAGCTCGTCGCTATTCCCGGACTGATCGGCTCGCTGATGCGGTTTCCCTACACTTTCGCCGTGACCGCGTTCGGCGGACGCAATTGGACCATCTTCTCGGCTTCGGTGCTCTTCATCCCGACCATTGGGCTGGCCTATTTCGTCAGCCAGCCCGACACGCCGTTCTGGCTGATGCTGCTGGTGGCTTCCACGGCCGGACTCGGCGGTGGCAACTTCGCGTCCAGCATGGCCAACATTTCCTTCTTCTATCCCGACCGCATGAAAGGCTGGGCGCTCGGTCTCAATGCGGCGGGTGGCAATATCGGCGTCAGCAGCGTTCAGCTGTTGACGCCGATCCTGATGGGCGTCGGTCTCATCAATCTCTATCAGGCCACGCCGGTCGCGGGCGTCTACCTGCAGAATGCCGGGCTGATGTGGACCGTGCCGCTGATCGTTTCGGTGATCGGTTCGGTCTACTTCATGAACAATCTCACCTCGGCAAAATCCTCGTTCAAGGATCAACTCGCGATCGTCAAGCGCAAGCACACCTGGATCATGTCCTTCATCTATATCGGGACCTTCGGCTCCTTCATCGGCTATTCGGCGGCATTTCCGCTACTGATCAAGACGCAATTTCCCGCGGTCACCATTGCGATTGCGTTCCTCGGACCCCTGGTCGGCTCGCTGTCGCGGCCCTTTGGCGGCCTGTTGGCCGACAAGGTTGGCGGCGCGATCGTGACGTTCTGGAATTTCATCGCGATGGCCGCGGCCACCATCGGCGTTCTTTACTTCGTGGGCATCAAGGACTTCACCGGATTCCTCGCGATGTTCCTCGTGCTTTTCGTCACCACCGGCATCGGCAACGGATCAACCTACCGCATGATCCCATCGATTTTCCGCGAGGAGAATCTTCGCAAATCTCGCGGCAAGGGCGAGGTTGCCCGCGCGGCCGCCTTGAAGGCTGCCGGCATCGAGAGTGGCGCCGCACTCGGCTTCATCGGCGCGGTCGGCGCCTGCGGCGGCTATTTGATCCCGAGCGGCTTCGGCAAGTCGATCGCGATCACCGGCGGCCCGCAACTGGCGCTGGTCATTTATCTCGTCTTTTACGCGATCTGCCTGGCGATGACCTGGTGGTTCTACCTGCGCAAGAGCCCGGCGGAAGCTGGCGTGCCGGGTCTCGCCGAAGCGCGCGTCTGAGCAAGGCTGCCTCGCCCTCGTCGCGCTTCTCGCGGGCCGAGGGTGCCTCAAAGCAGGAGAAAGACATGACACCGGAGCAGGTCAAACTCGTGCAGCAGAGCTTTTCCAGGATCGTGCCGATTGCGGACAAGGCGGCGGTGATCTTCTACGACCGCCTGTTCGAGATCGCGCCGCAGGTCAGATCGTTGTTTCCATCCGACATGGAGGAGCAGCGGGGCAAGCTGATGGCGACGCTGACCGCCGTGATCGGCGGTCTTACCAATCTTCCCTTGATCCTGCCCGCGGCGAGTGCGCTCGCCAGACGCCATGTCAGCTACGGCGCCAGGGCGGAGCATTATCCGGTCGTCGGTGCCGCGTTGCTGTGGACGCTGGAGAAGGGACTTGGAGAGGGCTGGACACCCGATGTCGCGGATGCATGGAAGGCGGCTTACGCAACCCTGTCCGGCTTCATGATCTCCGAGGCCTATGGCAGTCCTCAAGCGGCCGAGTAGGGGGAGACGCCGTGAGCGAACCGCTGGTGATCGTCGGCAATGGGATGGCCGCCGCCCGCCTGGTCGACGAACTGGCAAAGACCGCGCTCGGGCGCTACGCCATCGCCGTGATCGGCGAAGAACCGAGGCTCGCCTACAATCGCGTGCTGCTGTCCTCGGTGCTCGCGGGCGAAACCGCCTCTCATGAAATCGAGCTCAAGCCCGCCGATTGGTGGCGCGACCGTGGCGTGACGCTGAAATACGGATGCGCCGTCACCGAGATTGATGTCGGCCGCCGCGAACTCAGGATCGCCAACGACGAGAGCGTCGAGTTCTCGAAGCTGGTGCTGGCGACCGGCTCGACGCCGCTGCGGCTCAATGTGCCGGGCGCCGAATTGGCAGGCGTGCATACGTTTCGCGACAGCCGCGATGTCGATCTCCTGCTGACGCTGGCGGCTGCGAAAAAGCGCGTGGTCGTGGTCGGCGGCGGATTGCTCGGACTGGAAGCGGCTTACGGCCTTGCCAAAGCAGGCGCGCCGGTGACGCTCGTTCATTTGATGGACCGCTTGATGGAGCGTCAGCTGGATGCGCCTGCGGCAGCACTCCTGAAATCGCTGGTCGAACCCAGGGGCATCACCGTCCTGCTCAACGCCAATACCGCGCGTATTCTGGGCGAGAGGCGCGTCGACGGTGTCCAACTGGCGGACGGAAGGCGGATCGACGCCGATGCGGTGATCTTTGCCGCAGGCATCCGGCCGAATATCGCACTCGCAAGCGCCGCCGGGATCCCCGCGGGTCGTGGCATCATCGTCGACGACCAATTGCAAACCGGCGCGCGCGGAATTTTCGCGCTCGGCGAATGTGCCGAGCATCGCGGCGTCTGCTACGGCGTGGTCGAGCCGGCCTACGAGCAGGCACGGGTGCTGGCGCAGCATCTGGCCGGCCGCACCGCTGTCTATTGTGGAAGCGTGGTCGCAACCAATCTGAAGGTCTCCGGCGTCAGCGTGTTTTCTGCCGGCGACTACCTCAGCGGTGATAGCACCGAATCGATCGTGCTGAGCGATGTCGGGCGCGGCACCTACAAAAAGCTCGTGATTTCGGAAGGAAGGCTCGCCGGCGCCGTTCTGGTCGGCGATGTCGCCGATGCGCTCTGGTATCTCGAATTGATCCGCGGCCGCGAAGAGGTTGCGAGGATTCGCAAGGACATGATGTTCGGGCGCCCGGCCGCGATCCTCAAAGAGGCAGCATGAGCGGATCGTTGCGATGACCGCCGTCGATCAAACGCTACGCGCAACCAAAACAACCTGTCCCTATTGCGGCGTCGGATGCGGCGTGCTCGCGACGCCGGACGGAAATGGGGGGGCAGCGATCGCGGGCGATCCCGCCCATCCGGCGAATTTCGGACGTCTGTGTTCGAAAGGTTCCGCTCTCGGCGAAACGCTGGGCCTCGAAAATCGGCTGCTCTATCCGATGATCCGCTGCAGCAAGGGTTCGATGGAGCGGATCGCCTGGAGCGACGCGCTCGACCATGTCGCCCATCGACTGCGGCATATCATTGCGCGCGACGGCCCCGGTGCCGTGGCGTTCTATCTCTCCGGCCAATTGTTGACCGAGGATTATTACGTCGCCAACAAGCTGATGAAGGGCTTTGTCGGCAGCGCCAATGTCGATACCAATTCGCGCCTCTGCATGGCCTCCTCGGTCGCGGGCCATCGCCGCGCGTTCGGCGCCGACACCGTGCCCGGCTGCTACGAGGATCTCGACGAGGCCGACCTCATGATTCTGGTCGGCTCCAACGCGGCATGGTGCCATCCGGTTCTGTTTCAGCGCATGATCGCCAACAAAGAGCGGCGCAGCGCGCGCATTGTCGTGATCGATCCGCGCCGCACCGATACGGCTGAGGAGGCCGACCTGTTCCTGGGGTTAAGGCCCGGCACCGACGCCGCGCTGTTCTCCGGATTGCTGGTCCACCTTGCCGCTACCGACGCGCTCGACCGCGACTACATCGACCATCACACGGTCGGGTTTGACGAGGCCTTGACGCGCGGTCGAAGCATTGCGGGCAGCGCTGCTGCGACCGCATTGGCGACGGGCCTTTCGGAGGCGGAGGTGGCGGCATTTTTTCAGCTGTTTACGGCAACCCCGCGCGCCGTCACGCTCTATTCGCAGGGCGTCAACCAGTCGGCGCAAGGCACCGACAAGGTCAACGCTATCCTCAACTGTCACCTCGCCACCGGGCGAATCGGCAAGAAGGGGGCTTCGCCCTTCTCGCTCACCGGGCAGCCGAATGCGATGGGCGGCCGCGAGGTCGGTGGGCTCGCCAATCAGCTCGCCGCGCATATGGGCTTCACGCCAGCGGACATCGACCGTGTGCGGCGATTCTGGAAAGCGCCGCGGATTGCGACCCACGAGGGGCTCAAGGCCGTGCAGATGTTCGAGGCGATCGGGCGCGGCGAGATCAAGGCGCTGTGGGTGATGGGCACCAACCCCGCGGTGTCGTTGCCCGACGCCGATTCTGCGCGCGCGGCGCTGAACAAGCTCGAACTGTTCGTGGTTTCCGAGAACGTACTTGGCAACGACACCGTCGATGCGGGCGTGCATGTGCTGCTGCCGGCGCAGGCGTGGGGTGAAAAATCGGGCACGGTGACCAATTCGGAGCGGCGCATTTCGCGGCAACGCGCATTCCTCAACCCCCCGGGCGAAACCCGCCCCGATTGGTGGATCATCAGCGAAGTCGCGAGGCGCCTCGGCTTTTCCGCCGCGTTTGATTTTCATTCGCCGGCGGAAATATTTTGCGAGCATGCGGCGCTGTCGGCGTTCGAGAATAATGGCAGCCGCGATTTCGATATCGGCGGGTTGCAAACTCTCTCCGACGACGCGTTCGATTCTCTGGCGCCGGTGCAGTGGCCGCATCGGCTCAGCGAAGCCGAGCCGCAGCAGCGTTTTTTCGCGGAAGGCGGATTTTTCGGCAACGACGGAAAGGCACGTTTTGTCGCGCCCGAAGTGCCGGCGCTGCGTACCGAAACCAATGCGGCAAGGCCGCTTCGGCTCAACACCGGCCGCATCCGCGACCAATGGCACACCATGACCCGCACTGGCGCGAGCCCGCGGCTCGGTCAACATCACCCGGAGCCGTTCGTCGAGGTGCATCCGGACGATGCGGCAAGACACGGCCTGGTCGATGGCGATTTTGCCCGCATTACCACCGATTACGGCCAGTGCACGCTCAAGGTCGTGGTCACGCCGCGCCAGCAGCGCGGGATGCTGTTTGCGCCCATTCACTGGAGCGAGGCGACGGCATCCGCAGCGCGCGTCGGCGCGCTGGTGGCGCCGCTGACCGATCCGTTTTCCGGACAGCCGGAGAACAAGGCTACGCCGGCGTCGATTGCGCCGTATGACTATGTTTTTCGCGGCTTCGCGCTATCCCGCACGAGGCTACGATTACCCGACCACGCCTGGTGGGCGCGCGTCGCCATTACCGGCGGCATTGGTTATCTCATTGCCGACAAGGCAGACCTTGCAGGGTGGTCTGCGTGGCTGCGGTCGGCCGTCAAGTCGCAGCTTGCCGAATACAGCGATTTCGGTGGCGGCGTTTACCGCGCAGCGTCGTTTGCCGCGGGGCGGATCGAGGTCTGTCTTTTCCTCGGTCCCGCGGGAGATGCGGGAGACTGGAACGTTGTGACGGAAATGTTTGCGGCAGGCGTGCTGGGCGAGGATCAGCGAAAAACGTTGCTGTCGGGCAAATCGATGGACGGGATTGCGAATGCAGGGCCCGTCGTCTGCGCCTGCTTCGGTGTCGGCCGCGACGCGATCTGCGATGCCGTTGCATCCGGCGCTGGCTCCGCCGCCGAGATCGGGACGCGGCTCAAAGCCGGCACCAATTGCGGCTCGTGCATTCCCGAGCTGAAGCGGCTGATCTCGCAAATCGGCGCCGGTTCCGGACAAAGAAGTTTGGCGGCGGCAAACTGAACGCCTACAAAAATCTTTGACGGAGCGTGAACTACGAACGACGCGTCATGAGTGAGCAGCTTTGCTTATCGTCATGCCCGGCCTTGTGCCGGGCATCCACGTCTTTGTCGGCACCAGCAAGAAAGACGTGGATGGCCGGGTCAAGCCCGGCCATGACGAACCTCATAAGAGGGTCGAGTTCACCAAGAGCGCTGGTTCATCGAAGAATGACCGGTAAAACTTGCTATTGCACGCGATGGCGGGAACAAATGCTGTCGTAGCGTGTCACTGTTCTTGCGAGGCAATCATGAAATTTCAGCAGTTTGGCAACACCGGCCGGGACGTATCCGTGATCGGGCAGGGCACCTGGTACATCGACCAGGGCAATCGCAGGACGGCGGTCGCGGCACTCCGGCGTGGCATCGATCTCGGCATGACCCACATCGACACCGCCGAAATGTATGGCGATGCTGAACTCGTCGTTGCCGAGGCGATCGCGGGCCGGCGCGATGAGGTCTTCCTCGTCTCCAAGGTCCTGCCGAGCAACGCCTCGCACCGCGGCACCGTTGCGGCTTGCGAACGTTCGCTCACGCGGCTGAAGACCGATCGGCTCGATTGTTATCTCCTGCACTGGCGCGGTTCGCATCCGCTTGCCGAGACGGTCGCTGCGTTCGAACAGCTGGTCGCCGACGGGAAAATCCGCTCATGGGGCGTCAGCAATTTCGACGCCGACGACCTCGACGAGATGCTGGAAATGGCGGGAGCAGGCAAGATCGCCTGCAACCAGGTGCTTTATCATTTGCAGGAACGCGCGATTGAGCACGCGGTGATCCCGTGGTGCGCCAATCATGGCGTCGCGGTGGTGGCGTATTCGCCGTTCGGTCATGACGATTTCCCGTCGCCCCACAGCAAGGGAGGCGAAGCGCTCGAGACCGTCGCCAAACGCCACGGCGCCTCGCCTCGACAGGTCGCCTTGAGCTTCCTGACCCGGGAGCCGCAGGTCTTTGCAATTCCAAAAGCCGCGAGTTCCGAACACGCTTCCGACAATGCGGCCGCGGGCCAACTCACGCTGAGCAAGGACGAATTCGCCTCGCTCGACAAGGCGTTCCCGCGCGGAGCGAAACCGCGAAGCCTGCCAATGATTTAGTTGGTCCGCGAAAGTACCGCTGGCATTCACGCATATCCGCTTCCTGTTTTCCGGCCTTGTCGGGATCAGACGATTGGCGTTTTTTAAATGCTCACCCGATTCGATCGATTCCCACGTTCGAGTTCCAGCCTTGACTCCACCGCCCGCCGCAGCCGCAAGGCTCGACAGCGCTCCATTGCCCGTGAGCGAAAAGAAAAAGGTTCATCGCGCTGCACCCGCGCGCGCGGACCGGCCGTTTCGCGGCATCGCGCTGATCCTCGCTTCGACGGTGTTTCTGGGCGCCTCCGATGTCACCGCCAAATATCTCTCAGGCACGCTGCCCTCGATCGAGATCGCCTGGATCAGGTTTTTGGTGTTCGCCTTGATTATGGCGCCGGCAATGGTGCCAGGCTCGCCGATCTTTGCCTTGCGAACGCCGCGCCCGGGCCTGCAACTTGCGCGCGGCGCCGCACTTTTGGGCTCATCGCTGTTTTTCATTTCCGGCTTGCGTTTCCTGCCCATTGCGGAGGCTTCCGCCACCGGCTTCGTTTCGCCCCTGTTTGTCACCGCCCTCTCGATCATTCTTCTCGGCGAGAGCGTGGGCCTGCGCCGCTGGTTGGCGACCGCGGTCGGATTGATCGGCGTGCTGATCATCCTGCGGCCGGGCACCAGCGCGTTTCATCCCGCCGCGTTCTTCCCGCTGGTGTCGGCGCTGGCCTGGGCCGGCACGCTGATCATGACGCGCATGATGAGCGGGCGGGAGCGCGCCGTCACCATCATGACCTGGTCCTCGATCACGGGCGTGTGCATCTTGTCGGCGCTGGTTCCGTTCGTCTGGATCGCGCCAAGCTGGAACGACGTACTGTTCGGGGTTTTCATCGGGGTTGCTTCCACGGCCGGTCAATGGATCGTCGTGCTCGCTTTCCGCTACGCCGATGCCTCCGTGCTCGCGCCGTTTTCGTATACCCAGCTGCTCTGGGTCTCTATCCTCGGCTTTCTGATTTTCGGCGAGGTGCCTGACGTCTGGACCGTGGTCGGCGCCGTCTTCATCGTCGCCAGCGGTCTCTATACCGCCCATCGCGAGCGCGTCAGGCGCTTGCAGATTTCGGTGCAAGCCGAGCCTTCGCCGAACGCCTGACCGCTCACACCGGCAGCGCCGGTGAATATTTTACCTGGCTGAGCGCAAAGCTCGATTCGATCGAGGCGATGCCGTCGAGCCGCGTCAGCTTGTTCTTCAAAAATGCTTCATACGACGAGAGGTCGGCGGCGACGACGCGCAGCAGGTAATCGCGGTTTCCCGTCATCAGGTAGCACTCGAGAACCTCGTCCCATTTCGAGATTGCCCGCGCAAAACGGTTGAGGTCTTCCTCCTTTTGCCGCGCCAGCTTGATCGAGATGAATACGCTGACATGCAGACCCAACGATTTCTGGTCGACGGTTGCGATATAGCGCGTGATGACGCCGCGCTGCTCGAGCAATTTCACCCGGCGATGGCACGGGGAGACCGACAGGCCGACTTTCTCGGCGAGTTCGGCCATGGTGGTGCGGCTGTCGGCCTGCAGCAGGCTGAGAATCTTGCGGTCGATGGCATCCAGCGTCGGCATTGGAATGGACTCTCTTTGGAGGGCTTACAGCTGGTAAAATATCCCAATTTTCCCGGGTATGTCGCCAAAATTTGAGATTTTTACCGGAAGCGGGCGCGGTAACATCGCAGTCGTAATCACGGTGGAGGAAACCGCCATGACGACCGACCCGGCACGCTTGGAACTGCTGTCTGCGCTCGCCCGCAAGGTGCTGTGGCTGTCCTCGTGGACCATTCATCACGCCAATCACATCCGGCCCAATGTCGACGGCCTGAAGGTCGGCGGCCACCAGGCTTCCTCGGCTTCGCTCGCCACCATCATGTCGGCGCTCTACTTCTCGGTGCTGCGGCCGCAGGACCGCGTCGCGGTGAAGCCGCACGCGAGCCCGGTTTTCCACGCGATCCAGTACCTGTTCGGACACCAGACTCGCGAGAAGCTTCAGAATTTTCGCGGCTTCAAGGGCGCGCAGTCCTATCCCTCGCGCACCAAGGATGTCGATGATGTCGACTTCTCCACCGGCTCGGTCGGGCTTGGCGTCGCGCAGACCTTGTTTGCCTCGCTCGTGCAGGACTACGTCAAGGCACATGGCTGGGCCAGGGATCGCGTTGAGGGGCGCATGATTGCGCTTGTCGGCGACGCCGAGATGGACGAGGGCAATATTTTCGAGGCGTTGCTGGAAGGCTGGAAGCACGGCCTGCGCAACACCTGGTGGGTGGTCGATTACAACCGCCAGAGTCTCGACGCGGTGGTGCGCGAAGGCCTGTGGGAGAAATTCGAAACCATGTTCCGCAATTTCGGCTGGGACGTGGTGATCGTGAAATACGGCAACCTGATGCGAAAGGCGTTCGCCGAGCCCGGCGGCGGGGCGCTGAAGAAGTGGATCGATGAATGTCCCAACCAGCTCTACTCGGCCCTGTGCTTTCAGGGCGGGGCCGCGTTCCGCAGACATTTGCGCGACCAGATCGGCGACCAGGGTGCGGTGTCGCAGCTGATCGACCGTCGCAGCGACGCTGAGCTGCTGGAACTGATGTCCAATCTCGGCGGACACGACATGGCGAGCATGTGCGAGGCGTTCGAAGCCATCGCTCACGATCGGCCCGTCTGCTTCATCGCCTACACCATCAAGGGCATCGGGCTGCCGTTTCAGGGCCACAAGGACAACCATGCGGGACTGATGACGGTCGCGCAGATGGAGAAATATCGCTCCGCACAGAATATCCGGCCCGGTCACGAATGGGAAAAATTCGAGGGGCTGCCGCAGGACCCGACGGCCCTGGAAGCGTTTCTCGCCGCTGCGCCGTTCAACCGCGAAGGCAGGCGCCGCCTGACCGCGCCTTATATCGACGTTCCCGAGCGGTTGTCCTTCACGCCGTCGCCCCAGATGTCGACGCAGCAGGGGTTTGGCCTGTTGCTGAACGAAATCGCGCGCGGCGACAGCGAACTCGCCGCCCGAATCGTGACGGCTTCGCCTGATGTCACGGTATCGACCAATCTCGGTGCCTGGGTTAACCGCCGCGGCCTGTTCGCGCGCGCCGAAAAGGCCGACCTGTTCCGCAGCGAAAAAATCCCCTCGACCTTCAACTGGGATGCCTCGCCAAGGGGACAGCACATCGAACTCGGTATCGCCGAGATGAACCTGTTCATCCTGATGTCGGCGCTCGGGCTGTCGCACACGATCAACGGCGAGCGACTGTTGCCGGTGGCGACCCTCTACGATCCCTTCATCGAGCGTGGCCTGGATGCCCTGAACTATGCCTGCTACCAGGATGCGCGTTTCATGGTGGCGGCGACGCCGTCGGGCGTAACGCTCGCGCCGGAAGGCGGCGCGCATCAGTCGATCGCAACGCCCTTGATCGGCATGGCGCAGGACGGGCTCGCCTCGTTCGAGCCAGCCTTCGTTGATGAACTCGCAGTGATCATGGCTTTCGGTTTCCGCTACATGCAGCGCGAAGAGGGTGAGGGTGGATCGATCTACTTAAGGCTCTCCACCCGCTCGATCGACCAGGTGCAACGCATGATGACGCCTGATCTGCAGAGCGCCATCACGGAAGGGGCCTATTGGCTGCGCAAGCCCGGTCCGAACGCGGAAGTCGTGATCGCCTACACCGGCGCGGTGGCGCCGGAGGCGATCGAAGCCGTCGGGCTGTTGGGCGAGAGCCGCCGCGACATTGGTCTATTGGCGATCACCTCCGCCGACCGGCTGCATGCGGGGTGGACCGCGGCGCGAAAGCTGCGCCGAGATCGCCGCGGCGTGCAGCATTTGAGTCATATCGAAAAGCTGCTCGCCCCTCTGCCGCGCGAATGCGGTATCGTGACCGTGCTCGACGGTCATCCCGCAACACTGGCCTGGCTCGGCAGTGTGCGCGGACAGCGTGCTGAAGCGCTCGGGGTCGAGCATTTCGGCCAGACCGGCACAATCGACGACCTCTACCGACACCACGGCATCGACGCCAACGCCATCATCGACGCGGCGGAAAGCCTGACCGCCGGCGCACCGGTGCGGCACCGGAAAATGGCGGTGTGAATGCGCTGCTACGCGATTTCCGCAAATCGGGTGGCTTACCTCCAGGGAGCATGCTTTCGGTTGGTTTCGATCCGATGGGTGCGCAGCCATGCCCGGTCATGCTTTCACAAAAATGGCGCGCCTTACGGGTGCGATAGCCAGAAATATTTGCGACATGCTCCGGCGCGCAGCTGAGCGATGGAAGCTATCCGAACTTTCTTCTCTTGAACGGCGGGATTTGGGGGTCCACGAGGTGCAGCGGGAGCTGAACAAATGGCCATGGCAGCATTAGCGGAGAGCGGCCATCCCCGCAAAGAGCAGAGATGGCCTCGTTCCGCAGCTCTAAAAATCGCTTTGCTCTTGCTCGCGTGCGCATAATGGCAACAGCGTTCGGGCGAGGTCATCGCCTGGTGATGACGACCTCGAGGTATTCGCTCGGAACCACCATCGTGGCATCGCCCGATGCATTGAAACGTTCCACAAGTCCGATGATATCGCTGTAAAGAGCCTTGCTGCCCTTCTCCCCCAGCGCCCCAAACGCCTTGAGCACTGGCCCGTAGTAGGTTTGGAATATTTCGAGAAAGTGCTGCGCCGATCGATAGCGGAAAACGAAATGACGTGGCTCCGCCACGATTGCCGATGCCGCAGCACCGAAGGTAGACGACAGCCAATTCTGCGTGCCCCAGACGGAAGGCGGCTTGACTGTGGTCGGCGGTGGCAGGTGCTTGCCGATCGTCTTGAACAGCTGGCCAATGAAGCCCTCGGGTGTCCAGTTCGCCAAGCCGATCCGACCGCCGGGCCTGGTCACACGCACCATTTCGGCGGCAGTGCGGTCCTGGTCGGGACTGAACATTGCGCCGAAGGTCGAAACCACGGCGTCGAAGGACGCACTCGCAAACGGCAGGTTCTCGGCGTCGGCAACCTTGAACTGGACTTGAAGCCCTTCCGCCTCGGCGCGCCTGTGTGCGCGCGCCAAGAGCGACTCGACATAGTCGGTGCTTGTGACCTCGCACCCGCGCCGGGCGGCCGCGAGCGTAGCGTTGCCGTTGCCGTCGGCGACATCAAGCACGGTCTGGCCGGCGCGCAAATCCATGCTCTCCGCCAAGCGTTCACCGACAATCTGCAACGTCGTACCGATCACGGCATAGTCGCCGGACGACCAGGCTGCCTGCTGCCTTGACTTCAGGGCCTTCAGGTCCGGATTTGGCTTCCCGGCCGCGGGCGGGATGCATTCAATGATCGTAGTCATGATGGCTCTCTCTGGGAATTCGGGGGTTGCGATGCTTTGCTCCAGGCGATTCATCGAGGTGCACTCGGTGTGCATCCTTGATCCAATCACTATGCAAATCGCCGCTGACGCTGAATGACCAGGATGCTGGACGTTTTGCTCGAACGTCCGTATTCGTCATCGTGCCTGCCGATTGTGCGGCAAGCTTGCCCGGCCCTCCGATATTCCAGGAGGAGGAAGCTTGCGAGGCGACTCCCAATGCCCTTGAGGCAGTGATGCGGCACCGTTCTCACTGCAATCGTTTTATGCGACTGGTCCGGGCGTCCAATCGTCGCCGGAAAGTGGTGTAACCCTTACGTCATCAATTACTCCCCGTCGCAGGCTTGGATCGAAATAGCGCATCGTCCGCTCATTGAAATCAATGATGCGACCAGGCGTCAAAGGCCCCACATCATTTATTTTGATGATGGCCTTCTTGCCTGCACCCTCAACGAGGGCATATTTCGGCCTCGCGCCATAACGGACCCCGCCAAATTCCTTTCGCAAATTGGTTTTGATGGCAGCCGCCCACGCAGAGGAATCATAGCGCTCCCCTGAAGCGGTATGCACGCCGCCCTCCCGATATCCGGACCGGTAAGGATTATACATGGATGCTGCGCCAGTGATCGCGGCCCCAGAAACGGCGATAACGACAGCATTTGAATGCACTGCATCGATATCATTTTGAGCCATGGCAACAGATGAAAATGCAAGTGTCATTACGGCGCCGCAAATTGTGGCGTTCAAGCGAAACACCATTATCACTCCTTTGATTGATTTTGGTCGGCTTCGTCGGCGTGCTGGAGCGCGCGCCTTTTTTTCATCCCCGCTACTGCGCTACGGCAGCAGCGAGCGCGACGATGGTCGTGATGGTCGCAAGCCGATGAACACAAAGATCATGTGCCGGCGTTTAGTCGATCCACCGCGGTTCCATCTTGCGAATGACCGCCAATTTTTTGTTATTTGCGGCATCTTCGCTGGCAACTCTGATTGTCAGCCGCGCCACAAATGACGAAGGGCCAATAAGCGATCACTTCCGCTTATTGACGCTGATCTGCGCTTCCGGATTTGCTGGATAAACTGACAGATCGAGAACCGCGATTGCCCGTTGCGTTGTGTGGGTCGCGCCCTAGCTCGAACGGGTTCGCCATTGGCCTGGTGATTGGCCGACGAATTTTTTGAAGGCCCGGCTGAATGCAGCTTCGGACTCGTAGCCGACTTCATGAGCCACACTGGCAATGCGGGCAGTCGGATCCATCAGACGCCTGGCAGCGATCTGCATCCGCCATCGGGTGAGATATTGAATCGGCGGGTATCCGACCAGATCATTGAATCGATCGGCCAAGACCGACCTTGAGGCGGCGGCCTCCGAGGCGAGCTGCTCCAGCGTCCAGGCGCGCGATGGCCGCGCGTGCAGCAGCGTCAGCGCGCGCCCGACCAGAGGATCGCGTAACCCCGCGAGCCAGCCGGTATTGCCGCCTTCAAGTTGGTCCATGTAGAGCCGAATGACCTCGACAAACATCAGTTCGGAAAGACGATTGAGGACACTCTGGCTCCCGGCTCGTTTATTGCGCATCTCAGTGGTGGCAAAGCGGATGAATTCATCGAGCAGACTGTGGGAAGCCAACGAGTCACGCCCAACCCGCATGAAGCGCGGCAGGGAATCCAGCAGCGGATTGAACGGACGCACGTCGCAACTGAAGAAGCCGCATATCAGCCGCGACTCGCTCGGACCATCGCCGCCGGTCTGAAGCCGGAAAGGCACGGCAACGTCTTCTCCCGGCTTGCCGTAAACATCAAAGTTAGGCTCGGCGCGCATGCCCGGCGCACTCGAAACGACATGCGGATCACCATGCGGGACCACCACGATGTCGCCCTCGGTTAGCTTGACGGGCTCGGATGCGTTATTTCCGACGAGTGAAATCCAGCACGAGCCTGCGGTGACGACGTGATACTCGATCGCGTGCTGGGCGCCGGGCGCAACCTGGGGAGCGATCTGCGCTGCGGGCGGTGCTTCCGCGACCCACGGCGATTTTGCCGTCACCTCGAAAAAGACCGATCCGGAGAGATGTACCGCTGCGAGAACATCCGACAACGTGTCCGCACTCACCGGCGTGTTCCTTCGATGAAAGATCGCGTGTTCGCCTGTCCCGGACGCAAGAGCAAATCCGCCGGACGACCGGCAATGATGATCATGAAACAGGATGTTTGAGCAAAAGGTTCAGCATCCCGGTCATTCAGTATCGTCTGCAATTGACATAGTGATCACGCCGGGAATGCACGCAATGTGCACCTCGATACATCGCCTACGGCAATGTGTCGCAGCTCGTTGTCGTTAGCGAGAACAGTCATGACGATAAGACCTCTGCCGGCTGAGTTTTTGCATGCCGAGCTGGTTGATGATTTGCCGGGACGCTTCGAGAAGATTCTCGAGGCTTTCCTCGTCAGCCGCGGCAATCCCTTGCACGACACGGATCTGGCGCTTGCCGATCACCCTGAATCGATCGTCGGACATTGTCTTCGGATGGCTGTCATCGTGCGTGGCGACGATGCCGCGCACCAGTCCGAGCTTGCGGAAAGCATCACCGCGATTGAGACGATTTGCCGCGAAGTCGACGGGCAAGCGCGCCGTCACGCCTTTGCAGCGCGCGCCTGGCTTGACGGCGATCACGCCCTTGCGGTCGAACGTTACGGGGCGATCGTTGTCGACTTCCCACGCGACATTCTCGCGCTCGTTGTTGCGCATGCGCTCGACTTCCGTCTCGGTTTACGGCGCATGCTGCGAGATCGCGTTGCTCAGGTCTTGCCTGAATGGCATGCGGCGATGCCCGGTTATGCCAGCGTTCTGGCAATGTATGCTTTCGGCCTCGAGGAGAACGGTCAATATCGCCGCGCTGAGAAAATGGCGCGACGCGCATTGGAGGTCGACCCGCGGCATCCCGGAGCCATGCATGCCATCGTGCATGTCATGGAAATGCAGGGACGCGGAAGAGAGGGGATCGAATTTCTTGCAGCGAACGAATCCGCATGGATCGACACGAGCTTTGCCGTCCATCTGGCCTGGCATCGCGCCTTGTTTTTCCTCGATGCCGACGATGCGCCATCCGCGCTCGCCGTGTACGACACGCAGATCGCTTGGTCCCGAGCGATGTCGGAACTCGCCGATGCTTCGGCGTTGCTTTGGCGCTTGCAGCTCCGCAATGTCGACATCGGCGCGCGATGGTCGCGGTTGGCTGACCTCTGGGAGAGGCAAGGGCTCGCCGCAGCACGGCCGTTTTATATCGCTCACGCGATGATGGCGTTCGCGGCGGCGGGTCGCACTGCGCCCGCACGGCGCATCTTCGATCAGTTGCGGCACGCGGAGGCGAGCGGTGGCCTGCCATCGCACCCCGAGCAGTCCCTTGTTGTGCCGTTCTGCGAGGCCTTGATCGCCTTCGCCGTTGGCGACTATGCCGGTTGCGTGCGACGGCTTGAGGTCGTGCGTCACATGATGCATGAATGTGGGGGCAGTCACGCTCAATGCGATCTCCTCCAATTGACATTCGTGGAGGCGGCACTGCGCGCCAGGAAGGCCAATCTTGCACGCGCGCTTGTAGCCGAGCGCACCGCGCAAAAACCCTTCAGCCGGCTCAATCGGCGACTCCGGCAGCGCCTGGCCTGATTGTCGCCCGACATGGGCTGGATGCTTGTCCGGCTTGAACCCGGCCACGGCGCTTTGACGAGCGAGCCGCATGCCGGTCATCACAGTGGCGCGCCCCGGATGGACGTCCGGGTGAATCCTGCTGGTTTCGCCGTTCCCTCGCTATGTCCGGCCATGGGTGCAATGCGGCCTTCTGCTTGTGGCGGGTTCATTTTTGCCTGCATTCGTGCAAGGATGGCGGTGAACGCACCGTTCTCCCTTCCATTGCCCGTGAAATAAAGAGGTCTAAGATGGTCAACCGTATGCAATTCTACATCGACGGCGCCTGGGTCGATCCGGTCGTCAGGAAATCCACGCCAGTTGTCAATCCTGCGACCGAAGAGGCGATGTACGAGGTTGCGCTCGGTTCCAAGGCCGACGTCGACAAGGCGGTCGCCGCCGCACGGCGCGCGTTCGAGACCTATTCGCAGACCAGCCGTGAGGAGCGCGTCGCGCTGCTGGCCAAGATCGCCGAAGTCTACAAGAGCCGGATGAAAGAGATCGGCGCTGCGGTGTCTGACGAGATGGGGGCGCCGCTGTCGATGGCCGAAAAACTGCAGGCCGGCGCCGGCCTCGGCCACATCCTCTCCACGCTCGAGGTTTTGAAGAACTATCATTTCGAAGAGCCGGCCGGCTCGGCGGTGGTGGTGCGCGAACCCGTCGGCGTTGTCGGCATGATCACGCCGTGGAACTGGCCGCTCAATCAGATCGCCTGCAAGGTCGCGCCGGCGCTTGCCGCCGGCTGCACCATGATCCTCAAACCTTCGGAATTTACGCCCTCGTCGGCCTTGATCTTTGCCGAAATCCTGCACGAGGCCGGGGTGCCGAAAGGCGTGTTCAACCTGATCAATGGGCTCGGCCCCGAGGTCGGCGCCGCGATGAGCGAGCACCCCCACATCGACATGATCTCGTTCACCGGCTCGACCCGTGCCGGCATCGACGTTGCCAAGCGCGCCGCGCCTACCGTCAAGCGCGTCAGCCAGGAACTCGGTGGCAAGTCGCCGAACGTCATTCTCGAAGGCGCCGACCTCACCAAGGCGGTCGCCGGTGGCGTGATGCATATGTTCAACAATTCCGGCCAGTCATGCAATGCGCCGAGCCGGATGATCGTGCCGCTGTCGAAGATGAAGGAAGTCGCCGCGATCGCCAGGGGCGTGGCTGAGAAGACCAGGGCGGGCGATCCCCGCGCCGAAGGCACCAATATCGGCCCGGTCGTCTCGCGCATTCAGTGGGACAAGATCCAGGCCTTGATCAACAAGGGCATCGAGGAAGGCGCAACGCTGGTGGCCGGCGGTCCCGGCCTTCCCGAAGGCGTCAACAAGGGCTTCTATGTCCGCCCGACCATCTTCTCCGACGTCACCAACGAGATGACGATCGCGCGGGAGGAAATTTTTGGCCCCGTGCTGGTCATCCTCGGCGCCCAGGACGAAGACGATGCCGTGCGGATCGCCAACGACACGCCCTACGGGCTCGCCGGCTACGTCACCGCCGACACGGTCGACAATGCGCGCAAGGTCGCCCGCCGTATTCGCGCCGGCAATATCAACCTGCAGGGCGTGCCGAACGATCGCACCGCGCCGTTCGGCGGCTACAAGCAGTCCGGCAACGGCCGCGAGTGGGGCAAGTTCGGCCTCGAGGAATATCTCGAGGTGAAGGCAGTCGCGGGCTTCAACGCGGCGTAGGGCATCGCGGTTTTATCGAAGCGCCGGGGTGGCTTTGCGGCCCCGGCGCTCTTGCTTTCGGCCAATTCACTTTCGTCATGGCCGGGCTTGACCCGGCCATCCACGTCTTTGTGTTCGAAAGAGAGAGTAAGACGTAGATCACCGGGACAAGCCCGGTGATGACGGAGCGGAGCGCCGGATTGCTTCGTCGCTTGAGCTCCTCGCAATGACGGCTATCCCCCCAGCGCGCCTTGCGTGTTGACATAAAGCGCGTAGATCGACTGGCTCGCGGCCATGAACAGGCGATTGCGCTTGAGCCCGCCGAAGCAGACATTGGCGCAGCGCTCGGGCAAGGCGATGCGGCCGATCGGCTTGCCGTCGGGCGCAAAGACCATGACGCCATCGAGCTCGGCACTGCCCATGCCCCAGCCGCACCAGAGATTGCCGTCGATGTCGCAACGCATGCCATCGGGCGTGCCGGGGCCGGCATCGATGTGCACGCGCTTGCCGGTGATCTTCTCGCCATCGGCCGTCACGTCATAGGCGAGGATCTTGCGGTTTGGCACGCCACGCGATTCCACCACGTAAAGGATTTTTTCATCCGGCGAAAAACACAAGCCGTTCGGCCCGAGCACGCCTTCGGCAACGATCGTGGCTTTGCCGGTCCTGCCGTCGATGCGGTAGACATTGGGTTCGATCTCGGATTCGGCGACATATCCTTCGTAATTGCCGAGTAGCCCAAAGACCGGATCGGTGAACCAGATCGAGCCGTCGGATTTCACCACGACGTCATTGGGCGAATTCAGCCGCTTGCCGTTGAAGGAGTCGATCAGCACCGCTGTCGAGCCGTCATACTCGGTCCTGATGAGGCGGCGCCCGCCATGCTCGCAGGTAATCAGGCGGCCCTGCCGGTCGCGGGTATTGCCGTTGGCGAAATTCGAAGGCTTGCGAAAGATGCTGACCGCGCCGGTTTCCTCTTCCCATTTGATGATGCGCTGGTTGGGAATGTCGCTGCACAATAGATATCGCCCGTCGCCCACCCATACCGGGCCTTCGGCCCAGCGCAGTCCTGTGGCCAGTCTTTCGACGGCCGACAGTTTCAGCCAGTATTTTTCAAAGCGCGGATCGAGCGCGCAGATGGCGGGATCGGGATATTGCGTCGCCGGCTGCCAGCCGGGGCGAGCGGGTTTGTCGGACATTTTCTGTTCTCGTTGCTGTGGATTCCTCGCCTGGTACCGCGTCTGCTAGCATCGCCCGTTCGCGGCGGCAAGCGGCTCCTTCCGTCATTGCGAGCGAATGCGAAGCAATCCATAGTGAGAAAGCAAACTGGATTGCCGCGTCGCTTGCGCTCCTCGCAATGACGGCGATCCTTTCACCTTGCCGCCTCGGGCTCGCGGCGCCATACTGATTTCAATTTCGCGACAGGGAGCGATGAATGCCACGCATATTGATGACCGGCGCGTCTGGGGGAATTGGCACTAGTTTGCGAAAATTGTTGCCGCCGATCTATCCGGACCTCGTGTTGAGCGACCTGAAGCCGCCCGCCGATCTCGGCAGGAACGAAAAATTCAAGGCGGCGGAATTGTCCGATCTCGCCGAGGTGGAAGCTGTCTGCGAAGGCGTCGACGGCATCCTGCATTTCGGCGGATATTCGGTCGAGGGCCCGTGGGACACCATCCTGCAGTCCAATATCATCGGCTGCTACAACCTGTTCGAGGCGGCGCGCAGGAAAGTCGTCAAACGCATTGTGTTCGCCTCATCCAACCATGCGGTCGGCTTCTATCCGCGCTATCACCGGATCGGCACCGACGTGACGGCGCGGCCCGACAGCCGCTACGGGGTCAGCAAGGTTTTCGGCGAAGCGGTCGGCGCGCTCTATGCCGACAAGCACGGCATCAAGGTCACCTGCATCCGGATCGGCAATTTTGGCGAGAAGCCGATCGATCACCGCCGGCTTTCGATCTGGCTGAAGCCGGAAGACCTGGTGCAACTATGCCGAATTGGCCTGGAGCATCCCGACATTCATTTCGAGATTTTCTACGGCGCCTCGCACAACGAGCGCTCGTGGTGGGACAACCACCGCGCCTTCGACCTCGGCTATCGCCCGACCGGCCGCGCTGAGGATTTTCGCGAGCATGCCTTTGCCGAGCAGGCCAAGCTCAAGCCAGATCCGGTCGGCGACTTCTACCAGGGCGGCACGTTCTGCGGCATGGAGTTCGACGGCGACAGGAGCGGGATTTTCGATTTGAAATAGAACCTGTTCCTCGGGCCACTCAGGTTCGCGAAGGAAGCCGCCGCATCATTCGATCACCTGGTCGGCGAGCAATTGAAGCGAGTTGGATACGCTAAGCCCGAGTGCCGCCGCCGTCTTGAGATTGATGATGAGTTCGTATTTGAGCGGAAGCTGAACCGGCAGGTCTCCGGGGCTTGCGCCCCGCAGAATGCGGTCGACGTAGGACGCGGCCGATCGTACCTGCTCCAGCTGATTGATTCCATACGAGATCAAGCCACCGCTTTCGGCATAGAAGCCGAACGAATAGATCGCCGGCAAGCCAAAGCGGGCTGCGAGACTGATAATAAGATCTCGCCGCGTCGCCGTCAGGGCGCTCGGCGTCACGATGACGCCGCCGCCTTGCTCTTTGAATGCCGACAGCACTTGCTCGATGTCGGCGGCATTGCGAACCTCGGCTGGGCTCACGGCGATCCCCATTTGGGGGCCCATGGATTCGATCACGCGCAGGAAGGCCACATTCGGAGCTATTTCCGGAACGTGCACGACAGCAATACGGCGCAGCCCGGGCGCGATCTGACTTAGATAGCGCAGCCACTTCCCGGCGATTTCCGGCTCGAAATTGTGGAAGCCAGTGATATTTCCGCCGGGATGAGGCAGGTTGGCGACAAATCCGCTCCCGACCGGGTCGGATACCCAGGTAAAGACGATGGGGATGGAGCGCGTGGCGTTCAGTGCCGCCGCGACCACCGAATTCGTGGAGACAAGGATCACATCAGGCGCGAGCCCTACAATCTCCTTGACCATGCCACGCATCCGTTCCTCGCTGTCGCCGGTGAAGCGATAGTCGAAGCGGATGTTGCGCCCCTCGGCCCAGCCGAGGTCCTGCAACGCTTGTCTGAAGGTCTTGAGATAGGTCTGCCAAACCTCGTCGTCCTCGGCGAAACCCATGACTACGCCGACACGCCTCAACGCGGAGCTCTTTTCCGCGCGCGCGGTTAACGGCCAGATCGCCGCCCCACCGAGCAGCGAGATGAACGCCCGGCGCATAATGTCAGACATCGGCGCTTCTCCGGCTTGTTCTTGCGACAATCTATCACGCGCTGGGCTCGCTTGCAGCTGTGCCAAAGAAATCGTGCTGATCGATCCTGCAGGACATCGGGCCGTCGATTTCCGCGAAAAATCGCTTCTGAGCACGCACGATGTGACCACCATCAAGATGGCTGCACGACACACATTGCCAGCCGAGGAGCGCTCGCGGAACGAGGTGAGACACTAAGCCGCTGCGCTTTCGCACGGAGGTGCTGTACCAATTCAGGTGTCTCAGCCCGAAGCTGAGGTTTCTAGCGAGAATGACGTTCGGTTCAGACTGCCTGTTAGCGAGGTTCGCTATGGTGCAGAGCGAGCAAAGCAAACGTAGAATAGAGGCGCTGACGCTTCATTTTAATGATCCCGTCCTGGAGCGACGCTATCGCGAGTCACTTCGACCGTTCCGACATGCAGTCATGCAGATGCTATCGTTGGCCGGGTCGGCGCTCTGGATCATATTCACACTCCTTAATGCACTCACCATCCACGATCGCTCCGAGGCTCTCCTTGCGGTCAGGCTCATCGCTATTTTCGTGACGACTGCGTCATTCATCACCACTTTGCTCCTGAAGCCCGGCCGTTGGGTCGAGCCTGCCGGATTCGCAATATTTGCCTTCAATATCGTATGCTTGACGCTCGTTATAGCGACAATGTCCCCGATATCACTTCCCTATTATTCGCCGCTGGCGATCTCGATGACGCAAGGGATCGTGTGCTTCGGGCTCGCAATGATGAGCTTTGTCGAAGGGATGCTGCTCGCGCTGATCACAATCTTCCTGTTTTTCATTACTGCGACCGTGTTCTGGCCAGAGCCCGCCCTCGTCATTCTGTTTAATGGAACCTGGCTGTTCACGGTGATTTCGCTGGTCGGGATTGGCGCCTATTGCCTGGATCGAACCATGCGTGTCGCATGGCTCAGGCAGGTCGACCTGACCGCGGCGGAAGAGCGCATCAGAGTGTTGCTGCACAACATCCTGCCGCCAACGATCGCTGCGCGCAAGCTGCGAGGAGAAGCGGTGATCGCTGACAATTTTTCGGCTGCCAGCCTGCTGTTTGCGGACCTTGTTGGCTTCACCGAATTGTCGGCGAAGATGAGCCCGACTGACGTCGTCGGCCTGTTGAATGACCTGTTCGCCCGTTTTGATCGCATCGTCGCGCGTTATGGGCTCGAGAAGATCAAGACCATCGGCGATTGCTACATGGTCGCGTCAGGAATTCCAAACACAGACCCGGAGCATCTCAAGAAGCTAATGCGGGCAGCTCTGGAAATGTTGAGCGAAGTCGCCAAGGTGCGGGTGCCGGATAGCGGTACACTATCGATCCGAATTGGAGTTCACGCCGGGCCCGTGGCTGCGGGAGTAATTGGCGAGTCAAAATTTAGCTTCGACGTCTGGGGCGATACCGTAAACGTAGCCAGTCGGATGGAAAGCTGCGGCGTCGCAGGACAAATCCAGGTCACGGATGCCGTCGCAACGGCGCTGGCCAACATCTACTCCTTCGATGGACCGGATTTCATAGACATCAAAGGCAAGGGACTAACCCGTGTGTGGCGGCTCAATCCGGCCTGCAGCTAAATTGCAAATACGCGGTGCAATCGATACCGATGCACACCTTTCCTGAAGCAACGTCTTGTTTCGACTCGGCAAACTTCACGCAAGTCGTCGCGCTCGGCTTGTGCAGGCCGTCGTGGTCAATGCAAGTCCGCGAGAGCGATGGCGAGCGCGACAGCACCGACCAGAATGAGGCTGAGCGCCCAGACGGTATCGAGGTTGAACCAGCTTTGCGAAACAAATCGCAGGCCGAGATATCGGTAGACCAGCCACGCCGAGCATCCGCCGGCCGAAACCATGGCGAGGGTGTGGACGACGGAAACGATCATCGCCATTTCCAGATTTGCCGCGGAAAGGATCGCCGCCGATTCGTGGCCGGAGTCGGCACCGGCAGTCTGGCAAAGCCCGAGATAGATCGGAACGAGCATCAGGCCCGCGCCATGCGCGATGGCCACCGCGAATGACCAGAGCGCCAGATGATTGGGCCTTATCCTCGCGAGCAAGCGCGGATGGCGGGGATTAAGCAGCCGCCAGATGCCGAAGCCGATGACGAGCAGGCTGGCGCCGGCCTGGATCTGATGCTGCCACTGAGCGAGCACGAGCAGCAGCGCGAACGGCAACAGCACCACCAGCATCGCCGCAAGATGTCCGATCGACAGCGGCCAGAGCGCGGCAAGCAGCGCGCGCGGGCTCTTGTCCATGAGTCCCGCAGCAACCGCGAGCGGCCACCCCATGCCGGGATTGATCCCGTGGTAGAGGCCGCTCACAATAATGGCGAGCCACAGCCAGGCGGATGTGGACTGCGAGCCTGCCAATTCAGACCGACGGATAGCAGAAAGAGTCCGTCGAGCAATCGCCGCCCTCCAGCCGGATTTGATGTGGGCGGTATCCGTCGGGGAAGCTCACCCAATAATCCCTCGCCAGTTCCAGCCCGCCATTCGCACCGACATTGGCCATGACCTCGGCGCCCGCAAAACCGCCAGGATAGAATTGCTCATCCCATGTCGAGTAGAGCGAGTTTGTCCAATAAACCCGCTTGCTGTCACGGCTGATTTCAACCATCTGCGGCCCGCCGCCAAACGGCTTGCCGTTGGGATGAGGCGTGCGCCGCGCGATCCCGCCGATATGCACGGAGCCTGCCAGCTTCGGCTTGCGCGGATCGCTGACGTCGTATTGCCGCATCTCGCCGGTTCCCCAACAGGCGACGTAGAGGAAGCGGTCATCCATCGACAGGTCGATGTCGGTGACCAGCGGCGGCACCGCGCCGAAGCCTTGCAGCAGGGGTGGCAGTTTTTCCTTGTCTGCCGGTTCCGGCGGAATCGTTACGGTCTTTTCGGCGTGGAATTTTCCTCCTTCGCGCCACCAGGTCCAGATCGAGCCCTCGAGGTTGGTGGTATCGACGACGACGCCCGCGAAGCCATACTCCTTGACGGGATCGTGAGCGGGACGCACTTCGAGCACCATCTGGTGGTTCGCGCCAAGATCAATGGTCTGGACGTTGCGCCGCGCGCGCAGATCCCAGAAATGAAGGGAGTGGCCGTACTTGTTCGACAGCAGGTCCTCAGGGACAATTCCATTCTCGAACTGTGGTGGCAGCCCCCACTCGCTCGTCACCATGTAGTCGCGCGGCAGATTCCACCAGAAATCGTAATGCCTCTTCTGCGGACCGCGGTCGATCTCCCAGCGACCGAGGACCTCGAAGGTCTCGCAATCCATGATGAACACACCCGGAGGTCCATCCGTACCATCCTTGCCGCTGCCGCCGAGCGTAGAGACGTAAATGCCTTCCGGTCCGCAATGGATGGTGTGTGGCCGCGAGTAGCCCGTCTTCTTGAACACTTCTTCAGGCTCAATGATCTTGTGAATCTTCGCCTTTGTCGGGTCGGGTTTGGTATCCACGATGTAGATGCGGGACGAACGCATCCCCGGGATGATGAGATAGCGTCGCTCGATGAACGCATGCCCGGTGAGCGGAGACAGCGCCGAGGAGCAGGCGTTCCAGCCGAAATGATGAAACTCGTCACCCTTGTTCGGCATCGTCACGGTGTGAACGATTTGACTGTAGGTCGGCGATCCCCTTTTCACATCGATCACCGCGAGCGCGTCCGGCCTCGAGAAATCCGGACTGAGCAGCAGGGTGTAGGCAAAGTTCTCGGGCGGCGCTTCCATTGCAAGTTTGGGCGATGCGTAAAACGTGGGATCAGGTCTGATCGTCATCGTACTATCTCCCGCTATCTGTCGTTGTGCCAAAAGCGCTTAGAAATTTGAAGCGAGGAACAAACAAATTGCAGATTACTTGATAGTTCAATCCGCTGAAGATGCCAGTTGCGGCATCATGCACGTTTCTCAACGGGCGCTATCGTGAGAGTCCTTTTCTCGCGGGCAATCAAATTCGGAGCATGTGCGACGGAGAGTCGCATCGATCGGTTCGGCAGCCGACGCGTGTTCGGCGCGCTCGAGCGCAGCACCCAAAATCTTCAGCCATCCACAAGCTGGGCCGGCCGATTACCTCATCTTTATGAGGACGTGCCCGTAATGAGGACGTGCCCGTACGCGCCGCCGTCTCGTCGGGACCGAAGCAGGCGCCTCAAAAGCTGCCTTTGTCAGGCGCCTTCTGCGACCTTCAAACAGGCATTTCCGAGAGGTTATGGCGCAGCGGCATGTTTTTGGCGAGTTCCTCCTTCGGAATTCGCTTCTTGACCTCGAGCTTTCCGTTTTCCACGCGGCTGATATAGCAATCGATGATGCCGACGTGGTCCTCCTTGCGGATGATCTTGTCGCCTTGCGGATGGGCGAGCGAATTCGTCATCTGCATGCCTTCAAGCGCACGGATGACACCCTCGACGTCCTTGCGCGTCTTGTAGCCGGAAGCCTCGATCGCCTGTTTGAGCGCGAAGATGTCCTCCCAGGCCTGCCAGCCGTGACTTTTGTCCATCACGCGGCTACCCCCGATCTCGCGGGCGTCGACATCGTCGATACCGAGGAGCTTGTTGAACTCCTTGTGAAAGCCGTCGTCCTTTGCCTTGAGCTGACGCGGAAAATTCTCGAAGAAATACACTCCCTCCGCCGCGCCCTTGATGTCGTCCGGCGCAATCGCCTCGATGCTGGCCGACGAGGAATACATCTTCATCTTCTTGTCGAGTCCCATGCTCTTGGCCTGGGTATAAAACGCAACCGACAGCGAACCGATGAACGCCGGCAGCAATACCTCGGTATCGGCGGAAACCTGCGCCAGATAAGGCACGAAATCCTTGGCATCGAGCGGCACCGGAATGGCGTTGAGGACCTTGCCGCCGGCACGCTCGATATAGACCTTGGATTCCTGCGACGTGCTCTGGCCCCAGGCATAATCTGCATAAATGATGGTCCAGACCTTGCCCAAATTCTCGACACACCAGGGCAGACTGGCCGCTGCAATGGAATAGGTGTCGGTGCCCGTGCGGAAGGAAAAGCGCGTGCCTTTGCTGCCTGTGGCTTCCGTCGCCTCGCCGGTCGAGAAGTAGATGGTCTTGAGTTCGCTCGCGATCGGGATTGCCGCCAGCATCACGCCGGAATGAACCGAGCCGATGATGAATTCAGCATTGGTGCGTTGAATGAGGTTGCGCAGCTTGCGCGCGCCGCTCGCAGGGTTGGATTCGGTGTCCTCGGTCGCCAGTTCCACCTTTCGACCGGCAATTCCGCCACCCTGGTTGATCAGGTCCACTGCCGCTTTGGCCGCCTTGTCGTGCCACACGCCCCACGACCCTATCGCGCCCGTGATGTCGCAATGATGCCCGATGACGATTGGCCCGGAAGCCTGCGCGAATGCGTCGCGCATGACGGTGAGATTGGCCGTGCCGGCGGCCGCGCCGCCCGCCAGGGCGCATTCGAGGAAGCTGCGGCGCGATAGTTTCCTTGCCATGTTCACATCCCTCCCTAAAACGGCTGAATTATTGCGAAAGTCCGAGATAACGCTGCACTATTTCCGGCTGATTTTTAAGTTCGTGCGACGTGCCCGAATGGACAATAGCGCCTTTTTCCATAAGAAACACGCTTGAGCACAGTTTTAGCGCGGTTTCGACATTCTGCTCGACCAGCAGTATCGATACCCCGCCCTGATTGATGCGGTGTATCTCACGCCTGATCTGCGACACCAGCCGAGGCATGATCCCCTCGGTCGGCTCATCGAGGATGATGAGCCTAGGGCGCATCATCAGACAGCGCGCGATGGCCAGCATCTGCTGCTCGCCGCCCGAGAGCGTGTTGCCCGCTTGCTTCAGGCGTTCCTTGAGTCTCGGAAAGCAGGCAAAGACATAGTCCTCGCGCTCCCGGTCACGCTTGCCCTTGAGGGCGATGTTCAGATTTTCCAGAACCGAAAGACCGGGGAAAATGCCTCGGCCCTGCGGCACGTAGCCGATACCCTTGCCGGCAATTTCGTGCGCAGGGTAGTTGGAAAGATCCAGTTCGTCGAACTCGATCATCCCGCTCGTCTTCGACACCAATCCCATGATCGCACGCAGCGTCGTGGTCTTGCCGACGCCGTTGCGTCCGAGCAGGGCGGCGGATTCTCCCGACTTCACCTCGAGGTTGACACCCTGGAGAATGTGCAGCTTGCCGAGATGGACGTGAACGTCCCGGAGGCTAAGCATTTAAGGCCTCCTCCATGAAGTCCTCATCCTCCGGGCGACCGAGATAGGCTTCGAGAACGCGTTCATCGTCGACAATCGCCGCCGGATTGCCGCTGGCCAGGATCGCCCCTTGTGCAAAAACGGTGATGTCGTCGGCGATACCGAAGACGACGTCCATGTCGTGCTCGATGATGACAATGTCGATGGTGTGCGCCAGATCGCGGATTTTCGCAACCGCGCGGCTGGTCTCGGCAGGGCTCATGCCGCAAGTGGGCTCGTCCAGCAGAAGCAGGCTCGGCTCGGAAATCAGTGCCATGCCGATCTCGAGCATCGCGACGTCACCATAGGACAGGGTACCGGCCGGACGCTCTGCCAGAGCGGTGAGGCCGATCTGCTCGAGCGTCTGCTCGACACGCATTCTTGTATCCCTGTCGCCAGCGGCGGCGCGGAACGGATTCAGGAACCGGTTTCGCGCCTGCCTTGTGATCCAGAGATTGTCGGCAACGTTGAGGTCCGGAAACACGCTCTTGACCTGAAGGGTCCGCTTGATCCCCATTCGGCTGATGACATACGGCCTGCATCCGGTAATGTCGCGGCCGCGAAAGAATATCCGGCCGCTGCTCGGACTGAGAAGGCCCGTTACAAGGTTGAAGAATGTTGTCTTCCCGGCGCCGTTCGGGCCGATGATGGCGTGAATCCTGGCAGGCGAAAGACTGATGCTGAGGTTGTCGATCGCGGTCAAGCCGCCAAACCGCTTGGTCAGATTCTCGGTTTGCAGAACGGGCTCGCTCATGGTTCGGCTCGCAGGGTCAGGCGTGACGGCGCCTTTTTGACGGTCTCACGCCCGGTGAGCCGGATCATCCAGCTGTTCCAGAGACCGACGATCCCCCTGGGCGCGAAAATCACCGACAGGATCGCCAGCAAGCCTACGATCAGCGAGTGATGCTCCCAGTGGCTGGAAACGATCTCGCGGATCACGATGAACAGGGCGGTTCCGACCAGCGGTCCAAACATCGTGCCCGCGCCGCCGACAATGGTCCAGACCACGGCTTCGCCGGAGACCTGGTAAAACATGTAGGTGGCGGAGGCGTAGCGGCCGAAAAAGGCGAACAGCGCTCCGGATACACCGGCCAGACAACCTGCCATGACGAATGCGATCAGCCGCAGCGCATAGACATTGAGGCCGATCAGCGAGGCGCGAAGGTTGTTGTCGCGGATCGCCAGAAAGCCCTTGCCGAGCGGGCTGTTGATCAGCCTGTACATCAGGAAGAAGCAAAGCGACACCACCGCCAGAACAAAGAAATACTGGAAGGTCGGATCGGTGAGACCGATTGCCTTGCCGTCGAACCTGAAGACCGGCGGCAGTGTGAAATTGATGCCATCGTCGCCGCCGGTCAAAGGCTTCATCGATACCGCCAGAAAATAGAAGATCAGCGAGAACACCACGGTAATGATCGCGAAATAGTGCCAACTCAGGCGCACCGCGAAGATCCCGGAAACCAGGGCCATGGTCATGGCTGCGGCGATGCCGAGCCCGAACGCCGGCCAGAACGACAGGCCAAGGCGATCGATGCCCAGCGCGACGCCATACATGCCGAAGCCGAAATAAAGCGCCTGCCCGAACGACAACAGCCCGACATAGCCGAACAGCAGGTTGACGCTGGCGGCAAACAGCGACCAGATCAGGATCTCCGTGATCACGCTGACCCAGAAATTGTCGATCAGCGCCGGGATCGACCACGGCACCGTGACCAGGAATGCCGCGCCTGCCGCCGCGAGCGCCATCTCGATGGACCGCCGCCTCATTTCGTGAAACCCCCGAACAGCCCCTGCGGCCGCAGCAGCAACACCGCGCTCATCAACACCAGCGAAGAAATTCGCGCAATGGTCGGATCAGCGACGCTCTGGATCAGCCCCTCGAGAAATGACAGCAGAACCGCGGCCGCCACCGTACCCGGCAGGTTGCCGAGCCCTCCGATAATGACAGCCATGAAACAGAAGGGCAGCACGTCGACGCCGCCGCGAAAATCAACCGTGGTGATCGGCGCAGCCACCGCTCCACCAAAAGCGGCGAGCGCAAAGCCGATCCCGAAGGTCATCACATAGACGCGCCTGGCCGGGATGCCCATTGCGATGGCCGTCTCGCGGTCGTGCCGCACGGCCCGCATCCAGATTCCGAGCCGGGTGTGCTGCAGGAAGAAAAAGAAGCCGGCCAGAGCCGCCAGTGCGACCGCCGCCGCGAACAGGCGATAGATCTCGTAGTCGACCCCGAACAGGGGAACGGTCCCCTGAATCGGCGCCAGTATCCGCCGTGGCGTAGCCCCGAAGGTGATCCGAACGGTTTCCTGAAGGATGAGGGAGAGCCCGAAGGTCGCGACGATCGATAGAGCGGCCACGCCATGGATCGGCTGGATGACGAGGCGCTGGATGATGGCGCCGAGGAGAAAGCCGATCAGCGGCGCGACCAGAAAGCCGATCCAGAAATTGCCCGTCACCGACAGGCTGAACCATGCCAGCACCGTACCGACCATGAAGAAATCGCCATGCGCGATGTTGATGATGTCAAGCAGACCGAAGATGATCGAAAGCCCGAGCGCGATGAGCGCAATGATCAGCCCCCAAATCAGCCCATTCATCGCCAGCAGAAGTACCGTGTCTTTCATCTTCAGCCGTAACCCATGGCCATGCCGCAAAAACCCGACGCGGCAGCATCCGACCTTCAGCACTTCCACGCAAGGGCCAAGAGGCATCCCGCGGCTACTTTGGCGCGTTCGATGCAGCCGCTGCATAACGATCGAGCACGCCCGCCGGCACCATGTGGTGGTCGATCTTCAATTGTTCCGGTGACAATCCGAGCGCCAACCCGACGAGTTGCGGAAGGTGCAGAACCGGCATGTCGAGTTTCTGCGCGATGTCCTTTTCCATCTCGGGCTGAAAACTGTCGAGGACGGTGTGACAAAGCGGGCATGGTGTGACCATGGTCGTTGCACCCCCTTTCTTCGCGGCAAGGACCTGTTTGCCGGTCAGCTTGATCGCAACTCTCTCGTCGTGGGCGGCTGTATGAAATCCGCAGCATTCGGCGCGCCCGCTATATTCGATCGGCTGGCAGCCCAGGATTTCGGCAAGCCGTTCAAGGGCGCGGTTGTTCCGTGAATCGACAAACCCGTAATGCGCCGGCGGACGAGTGATATGGCAGCCGTAAAAGGCTGCGACGCTCAGACCTTTGAGCGGATTGACCACCTGCTGGCTCAACCGCTGCTCGCCGATTTCCTCATGCAACACCCAGAGGAAGTGGCTGATCTTGGTGCGTCCGCTGTAGTGCAGGTTCTCGTCCGCAAGCCTTGCATTGACCGATCTTGCGAGTTCGGGATCGCTGACAAAGGCTGCGTGCGCATCGAGCACATTGAGCGTGCAGGTATTGCAGATCGTCATCAGGGGCAGGCCATGGCTTTCCGCCAGCGCCAAGATGCGGACGTTGAGGGCATAAAAGCCGGCCGGATCGATCGCGCGCAATTCGCGCGCGCCGGTGCAGGTGGCCGATTCCAGTTGCACCAGATCGAGCCCGAGCCTTTTCGCCACAAGGTGCGTCGCCTCGTTGAGTTCGGCACAGGTGCTGCGCGCGGAACAGCCCGGGTAATAGGCGAATTTCATGGCTTGCCCGCTCCACCGCCCAAAAGGCGGGCGGCCGCCCCGGCCGCGCTGGTTTTGATCCCGAGCAGCGTCTTGATCGGGTCGATCTTGCGGCGCGCGAACAACCGCCATAGCCGCGTCAGATTGCGCAAGCCTCGCAGCCCCTGAACCCTCAGCACCAGTTCGCCGGGATCAACCCGGCCACGGCGGGCAACGATGTCGCGCAGGGCAAATGGATGCCTCGCCATTTCGGGATTAAGTTGCGCCGCCTTTGCCTTCAACGGTTCGATAACCCCACTGACGATCGGGATATGCGCCGGACATGCCTCCTCGCATTTGTAACAGGACACGCAATTGAATATCCCGGTCAGCTCAATCGATCGCCTGACCTTCTGCGGATTACTGCGTGGATCAAGCGCGGTCTGGCCCAACTGAACCAGCGGCGCGGGACCGGCGAAATCGGTCAGGTTTCCGAGGCCGATGACCGGACAGGCCGAGTAGCAGCACATGCAACTGATGCAATCGAGCGCCTTGGAAGCGTTCTTCATCTGCTTGTGGGTGAGCGGCTCGGGGAACCCTGCGTAAGGCTCATGGCGCTCGATCCACGGCTGAAGACTTGCGACCTTTTCTTCGTAGCGGGTTCGATCGACGACGAGATCGCGAACGACGGGCAAGTTGCGCAGCGGCTCGATGACCATGTTCGGCTCGACCGCCTCCCAGCAGGCAAGCACCTCGCGGCCGTTCATTCGGACCGCGCAGGTTCCGCACATCTTCGATCCGCAGAACCATCGAAACGCCAGATCAGGGGCCGCATTCTCCGCAATCCAGTTCAGGGCGTCCAGCACCCTCATCCATTTCTGGTACGGCACCCGAAACTCCTGGTAGACGTCGCCGCCTGCGGTGATCTCGGACCGGCGCACCCTGAGCGTCAAGAGATCGCCCGGCGCCAGCCGGGAATTGCGCGCGGCCAGCGTGTCGTGCTGTTCGACTTGCCCCAACCGGCGGCCGTCAACGGCCAGAAGAACGGGCACCGGAACGTCGCCGGGAGGAACCATTGTCACCAGGAGACCTCAAGGTTATCTTTTCTGGAAAAGCCGGGCGCAAATAGCGGCAGGTCATAGGGCCGTTTCTCGAATTTCATGCCATTGCCGGATTTCCTCAGAACATTGGCGGCGAGCCAATTGTCGTTGTCGGTCAACGGGAAATCCTGTCGAATGAACGGTCCGCGGCTCTCCTTGCGCTCGAGCGAGGAGTGGATGACGAGCTCGCAGACATCGACCATATTGACCAGGTCGATCGCGTCCAGCCACTCGTAGTTGACCGTTCTTGCAGTGTTGCTGATTTTCATGCCGGGTAACAGCTCGAGGCGAATCCGCTCGATATCGTCGAGCGCCGACTTAAGGTCGGAAGCGTTCTTCTCGACGCCGACCTTTTCCCACATCACCGCCCGCAACTGTTCCTTCAGCCTGCACGGCGAGGACCCGCCGCCGGAAGAGGCGCGCAAACGGTCCAGCCGGCGGCATTCCGCCTCGATCTGCGCTTGCGGCACGGAGGAGATCCTGGCCGTCGCAATGTCCTTTGCGACACCTTCGGCAACCACCCGCCCGTCATAGGTTGCAAGGCCGATCAGACCATTGCTGTGACCGCCGACGCCGCCTGCGGCATAGAGCCCGGGAATCGATGAACGCATGGTGCTGGTGTCGACATCGATGCCGCCCTGCCGGTAGTGCGAGGAGACCGCCGTCTCGGCCAAGGTTGCGGGAAATGGCAGGCCGAGCTGGCGAAAGGTCTTGCCATAGGTCGTATAGGTCTCGACTTCCGCCGCATCGCAATGGTCGAAACCCGCATAGTAACCGCCCTCGTAACGGGCCTTGCCGGCACGAACCTGCTTGACCAGCGCTTTCAGCTGCACGGTGTAGGGGCCGAAGGCCAGCGGATCGTCCTGCTGCTGGTTGAAGAACTCCTCGCCCGCCGAGTTGAGCATTCGTGCCGATTTTTCCGAGCCGAGCATCGGGTTTGGATAGATTTGCATCCGCTGCCAGCACGGAGGGTGCGCCAGGTCGTTGGTGTGCCACCACTGCATTTCCATGTTGACCAGGGTTGCACCTAGCCGCCACGCCATCGCGATCCCGTCTGCCGACATCTCTCGCGTCCCGGTGGAGCGGGTGTGCAGGCGATCGGAGTAGCCGGTCGCCAGAATGACCGCGCGCGCGATCACGGCCGTATATTCGCCGGTGATGGTGTTGAGGCAGAAGACGCCGGCGACCGAGCCGTCGCCGTTGCTCAGGAGAGAGGTGGCGACCGTCTCCTCCATTCGCGCAATCCCTGCCTTGATCACCTGCTTGCGGCGCAGATCCATGAACGGCACGCCCGAATTGCCCTGAACATTGGCGGCGATGCTGCGGATCTTCCCCGGGCTCGTGACGACCTCGCCGGAATCGTCGCGGCGGAAGTAGAGGCCTGCTTCTTCCAGCTCAGGGTAATAGACCTTTTCGATCCACTGGCCGCAGCGCTGCGCCCATTTCTGATCGATCAGGAACTGGTTGTGATACTTGATCAGGAACTCGGCCGTATTGCGGGCGTTCTCTTCGCTGTTGCCCAGAGCCCGGCCGGAGATCACGAGATTGCCTGCGAACAGCGACGCTCCGCTCTTGCCGACCAGCCCCTTGCAGATGATCAAAGGCTTGATGCCCCGCTCAGCCAGGTTGAGCGCGGCATAGCAGCCGGCTGCACCTCCGCCGATTACGGCAACATCGGTCGTTATGACCTGCATTTGGCGTCCTCAAGGCCCGGCTGTCGTTGTCCACTATGCGCCAGATTTCCTCGACGGGAAGCCTTTGGCGCAGGTTTTTCGACAGGGAACATCGCGTTGTGGGAGAAGCAGCCAAAATGATCGCGCGCTGATGGATCGAGGACCTTTGGCGACCTGTTGGCCTTTATTGACAATCATGCTGCGGGCTTCAAAACTGGGACGTCAAACAAGTCGAATTTAAAAGGATATTGCCACCATGGCTGACGGGCTGCGCAAGGGGCTGACGAGTTATGGCGATGCGGGTTTTTCGCTGTTCCTGCGCAAGGTCTTCATCAAGGCGATGGGGTATTCGGACGATGCGCTGAACCGCCCGATCGTCGGCATTACCAACACCTACAGCGATTACAATCCCTGTCATGGCAACGTGCCCCAGATCCTGGAGGCGGTGAAACGCGGTGTGATGCTGTCGGGCGCGATGCCAATGGTGTTTCCGACCATCTCGATCGCGGAAAGCTTTTCGCATCCGACCTCGATGTACCTGCGCAACCTGATGGCGATGGATACCGAGGAGATGATCCGCGCCCAGCCGATGGACGCCGTGGTGGTCATCGGCGGCTGCGACAAGACCTTGCCGGCGCAGATCATGGCCGCCGTCAGCGCCGATCTTCCGACCGTCGTCATTCCGGTGGGGCCGATGGTGGTCGGGCACCACAAGGGCGAGGTGCTCGGCGCCTGCACCGATTGCCGGCGGCTGTGGGCGAAATACCGCGCCGGCGAAATCGATGATGACGAGATCGAAGCCGTCAATGGCCGGCTCGCGCCTTCGGTGGGCACCTGCATGGTAATGGGCACCGCGAGCACCATGGCCTGCATCACGGAATCGCTCGGCCTGTCGCTGCCGATGAGCGCGACCATTCCGGCCCCGCATGCCGAGCGCTTTCGCCTGGCAGAGGCGAGCGGCAAGGTCGCGGCCGAATTGGCCAAAGCCAGGGGACCGAAGCCCAGCGAATTGCTGAGGAAGTCGTCGTTCCGGAATGCACAAGTGGTGCTGCAGGCGATCGGCGGCTCGACCAACGGTCTCATTCATTTGACCGCGATTGCGAACCGCACGGCGCACCGCATAGACCTTGAAGCCTTCGACAGGCTTGGCCGCGAAGTGCCTGTTTTGATCGACCTCAAGCCGACCGGCGCGCATTACATGGAGCATTTCCATCATGCCGGCGGGTTACCGAAACTGATCGCCCAGCTCGGCGACCTGATCGATCTGGACGCCAGGACGATTACCGGGGCGACCTTGCGCGAGGTCGTCGCGCGCGCCGAAGAGGTGCCGGGGCAGGATGTCATCCGCGCGCGCAAAAATCCGATCAAGCCGGAAGGCGGGCTTGCCGTGCTGCATGGCAATCTCGCGCCACGCGGCGCCGTGATCAAGCATGCGGCGGCGACGGCTAAACTGTTGCAGCATACGGGTCGCGCAGTGGTGTTCGAGTCGGTGGAAGACCTGACCCAGCGCCTCGACGATCCCGCGCTCGACGTTGGTCCCGACGACGTGCTGGTCCTGCGCAACGCCGGACCCAAGGGCGCTCCGGGCATGCCGGAGGCGGGTTACCTGCCGATCCCGAAGAAGCTCGCTCGCGCCGGCGTCAAGGACATGGTGCGGATTTCGGACGCGCGGATGAGCGGCACGGCGTTCGGCACCATCGTGCTGCATATTACCCCGGAATCCGCGGTCGGCGGTCCCCTGGCGCTGGTCAAGAATGGCGACATGATCCGGCTCGACGTCGCCGGGCGCAGCATCGACCTGTTGGTCGACGATGCCGAGCTTGCGAGGCGCCGTAACGCGATGAAGCTGCCAACGCCGGATTGGGCCAGGCGCGGCTACTCGTACCTGTTCAACGAAACCATTCTGCAGGCCGATGAGGGCTGCGACTTCGATTTCATGCGCGCCAAAGGAAAGGGGTAGGCGAGAGGAGGAAGCGCATCTTCACCCTCAGTTCGATTGACATCCCGACAAGGCCGATGGGATGATTGAAAAAATCAAGAGAGGGGAGGGCAGAATGAGCGTCCCGCGGGGTATCGTTGCGGTTTTTGCCGCGGCATCGGTCTTGTTCACCGCAAGCGCGCATGCGCAGGAGGCGAAGCATTACCGCTTTGCCTACGACCAGCCGAAGACGACGGGCTACGGAATCCTCGGCGATATTTTCGCCGACAAGCTCAAGACGCTCAGCAAGGGCACCATGCTGATCGATCAATATCCGGGCGCGCAGCTTGGGCAGGAACCGCAGGTGCTGCAGCTGGTGAAAGCCGGCGACGTCGAGTTCTGCATTTCGTCCTCTGCCAATGCCGCGACCCTGTCGCCGCAGGCCGGCGTGATGTCGATGCACTTCCTGTTCCGCTCGGAGGCGCACCTGATCAAGGCGATCGGCGATCCTGAAGTGTCGAAGGCTGTCAAGGCGATGATTGCGGATACGGTGCAGGGCGCCCACGTCATCGGACTCGCAACGCTGGGTCTTCGCCACATGTACTCAAAGCGCGAGATCAGGAAGATCGACGATATCAAGGGACTGAAGGTGCGCGTGCAGGCGACGCCGACGGAAGACACGATGTTTCCTGCCTATGGCGCGCAGATCGTCCACATGCCATTCGGCAGCGTCTATACCTCGCTGCAGACCGGCGTGGTGGACGTCGCCGAAAATGGCATCAACGTCTATCTCGCCAACAAGCATTATGAAGTCGCGCCGGTGCTGTCGCTGACCGAGCACGAGGCCAACAACAGCCTCGTCTGGGTCAGCGATAAATTGTGGAACAGCCTGACGGCGGAGCAGCAGGGCTGGGTGCAGGCGGCGGCCGACGAGGTCAACCGCACTCAGCCGGCCAGGGCGATCGAGCTCGAGCATCAATCGCTGGAGAAGCTGAAGTCGATCGGGGTCAAGGTCGTGCCCGACGTCGACAAATCGGGATTTACTGTCATCGCCGATCCTTACCTCGACAAGCTTGCCAAGGAGCTGGGCCCGCACGCCGAAAAGATCAAGACGCTGATCAGGGCGATCAATTAGGCTGTTTCTCTTTCTTCACCCTCCCCTGGAGGGGGAGGGTCGCCGTGAACGACGTGAGCGGCGGGGCGGGGTGATTGGCTCGTTTGTAGCTTCACCCCACCCCGTCTCACATTTCGTTTTCACTCAATGTGAGCCGACCCTCCCCATCGAGAGGAGGGTGAGTCGTTAACGTCGACGGAGCAAGTGGAATCAATGTCCATCGCCGACAAACTGGTGCTGCAGCGGCAGCGTCATCTGAAATGGCGGGCGTTCGACCGGCTCGAACTTGCGCTGATGATACTGTGCGGAGTCCTGTGCTTCGGCTTCTCGCTCTCGGTAATGTTCGACATTGTCACGCGCACGATCGGTCACCCCTGGCTGTGGCTGCAGGAGGTCACCTCGACCCTCTTCATCTACGCGATCTTCATTGGTGCTGCGGTTGCCACCCGCCGCAATGATCACCTGTATCTGACCGCGATTTCCGAATCGATGCACGGGACGCCACGTCTGATCGTCGAGATTCTCATCCGCATCGTGGTGCTGGGGGTAGCGTTCTGCCTGATTTGGTTTGGCTACATCAATTACCTGCGGGGCTTTGGCAGCTTTCGTCTCCCCTCGGGAACGCCGATCGCCTCGCTTTATGCGGCCATACCTTTCTCGGGCGTGCTGGTCGGCTTGTTCACGATCGAGCAGCTCGTCAACGGCATCCGCCATGGATTTGACCATCGCGAGCCGCCCGACGAGGGGCTTTCGATATCACCGGTCGAGACCGCGCTTCCGGCGAGGCCGCGGCCGTGAGTGCACCGCTTGTCCTGGCGCTGATGTCGTTCTGCTTCCTGTTCTTCGGCTATCTCGGCGTGCCGGTGCCGTTTTCGCTGATGGCGGGCGTCTTCATTGGCGCGCTTCTGACCGACGTTTCGCTGGCGGCGATCGTTCAGAAAATCTTCGACGGCGTGGATTCGGAAGCGCTGCTTGCGATTCCGTTTTTCCTGCTGGTCGGCGAACTCATGAGTTCCGCAAATGTGGTGGTGAGAATCGCCAATCTGTCGCTGTCGCTGGTCGGACATATCAGGGGCGGCCTGTCGCAGGTCGTCGTGGTCTTCAGCATGTTCTTCTCGGAAATGTCGGGATCGACCACCGCCGACGTCGCGGTGATGAGCCGCGCCCTGGGCGGACCGATGCGGCGCGAAGGCTACCAGCCTGCCTTTATCGCAGCGATCATCGCTTCCGCATCCACCATCGCCGCCCTGGTGCCGCCGAGCATCACGGCGGTGGTCTATGGCGCGGTCGGCAACGTCTCGATCGCAGGTCTCTTCATGGCCGGCGTCGTGCCGGGATTCATGATCGGCTTCGGCCTGATGATCTATTGCTATTTCTTCGGACCCTCCGGCATGCGCAAGCCGCGCGCGCCTTTGCGTCAGGTGGTGTTCGCGGCCGGCGACGCCGCGCTGCCGTTGATGATTCCCGTTATTCTTCTCGGTGGCATTCTCACCGGCTGGTTCACGCCGACGGAAGCCGGCGTGGTAGCGGTGATCTGGATCATCACCGTCGTGATCCCCGCGCTCAATCGCGGACACTTCAAAAAGATTCCCTACGACTTTTGCCTTGCCGGCCTGATCTTCTCGCTGCCGCTGATCACGATCGGCGCCGCCAACGCTTTCGGCTGGATGCTCGCCTACCTGCGTGGCGCGATTGTCATCGCCGACTGGATCACCTCGATTGCCGGCAACAATCCGCAATTCATCATGCTGCTCATGGTGCTGCTGTTCACGGTGGTCGGCGATTTCATCGAGCCGGTACCGACCATCATCATCTTCATGCCGCTGGTGAACGCGTTGACGCAAGCCGGCGACATCAATGGCGTCCACATGGGAGTGGTGCTGATCGCAACGCTGGCGTTCGGCCTGATCACGCCGCCATATGGGTTGGTGCTGCTGATGGCGTCGAAATTCGTCGGTGTCGGTTTTGCGAAGGCGTTGCGCGCGGCGCTGCCGATCTATGTCGTGTTTCTGGTCACCATCACCTTCACTATCTATTTCCCGAGCGTGGTGCTGTGGCTGCCGAAACATGTCATTCCGGAATCGGTCGGCTGCTTCAAGTCGCCGTCGGGAGCCGGGTACATCTGCCCGAATTGAGAACCGGCAGCCCAACGACAACTCGCCGTCATTCCGGGGCGCCCGCGATAGCGGCGAACCCGGAATCCATAGCCACGATCGGGAGTATGGATTCCGGGTCTGCGCCTGGCGGCGCATCCCGGAATGACGAAATTGATCGCGTACACCGATCCTATTTTCCCTTGCTCAGGAATTTTTTGATCGCAACGCGAAACTCCTCGGTGTGCATGCAGTCGATGATGGCGTCGCGCTCGGCATCGAGCTGCTGCTCCACCGTCGTCAGGGGAGCGCGATGGATCAGCCTCTTGGTTGCCGCGATGGCCGAGGGGGCGCTTTGCGCCAGGCGCAACGCCAGTTCGCGGGTCGCTGCCTTGAGATCGGCAGCCGGAACCACCCTTGCGACCAGACCCCAGTCAAACGCCTGCGATGGCGAAAAGCTGTCGTGGCAAAGAAAAATCTCAAATGCGCGGCGCGTGCCGACGGCAGCCGTCACCCCGACCGTCCCGCCGCCATCAGGAGACACGCCGAGCTTTGAATAGGCGGGCGTAAATCGGGCATCCTCTGCGGCGATGCAGAGGTCGGCGACGAAGGCGAGCGACAGTCCGGCGCCAGCGGCCGAGCCGTGCACGCTTGCAAGCACGACCTTCGGCATCCGCCGTAGCGTGGTGATGAAGGCGTGGTAATGCTTCAACAATTCTCCGACGATCGGCGCGATGGTGTCGGCCGCGGCCGCAGCACCTATGGTCTGCAGGTCGCCGCCGGCGCAGAATGCACGGCCGGCGCCTTCGATCACAAGGACGCGAATGTCGTCGGAGGATTCGATTTGCGCGCTCAGCTGCTCGAGTTTTTTCGCGATCGAAAGATCGATGGCATTGAACGCCGCCGGGCGATTGAGCGTGATCGTGGCGACCGGTCCGTCGATTAGAAGCAGGGCCGGATCGTCAGGCGTGGAGGCGGTAGCACTTTCGGGCGCTGTCATCTGCAATGGCCTCCCTGTCCAGAAGCTTGCCCGGTTATTTAAATCGCAGAAGGTGAGAGGTGACAATCCCCGGTGAAGTCTGCAAAATGGCAAGGGCCGTCGGCCAACCCCGTTGCACAGCCGGAATCGGGAGCAGGCAATCGTGAGCAATCAGGCAACCTTGAGCCGGCCGGTCTCGAAGGTCGATCCGTTTTCGCACGCATTCCTGCACGATCCCTATCCGTATCATGAAGCGCTCCGCGAGGCGGGGCCGGTGGTGTGGCTCGAGCAATACGGGATCTGGACGATGGCCCGGCACGAGCAGGTTCGCGATGCCCTGACCGATTTTCAGACCTATTGTTCTTCCGCCGGCGTCGGTCTGAGCGATTTCCGGAAAGAGCCGCCATGGCGTCCGCCAAGCATCATCCTGGAGGCCGATCCGCCGCTCCACACCCGCACCCGCGCCGTGCTGACGCGCATCCTGTCTCCCGCCGCAATCAGGGTCTTGCGCGTGACCTTCGACCGCGAGGCGGAGAGGCTGATCGACCGGCTTGTCGAAAAACGCGAGTTCGACGGCGTTGCCGAACTTGCCGAAGCCTATCCGCTGAAGGTGTTTCCGGATGCGGTCGGGATTTCGGAAGAAGGGCGCGAGAATCTGTTGCCCTATGGCAGCATGGTTTTCAACTCGTTCGGTCCGCGCAACGAGTTGTTCAACCAGGCGATGGAAAATGCCGGTCCGGTTCGCGACTGGATCATGTCGAAATGCAGCCGCGCGGTGCTGGCGCCGGGCGGGCTGGGCATGCAGATTTTTGATGCGGTCGACGCCGGCGAGTTGTCGGAAGCGGAGGCGGGGATGCTGGTGCGCTCGTTCCTTTCGGCCGGCATCGACACCACGGTCTATGGGCTCGGCAATGCGCTCTACTGCCTGGCGAGCCACCCCGAGCAGTGGAAAATTCTTCGCGAAAATCCAAACCTGATCCGCGGCGCGTTCGAAGAGGTGCTGCGCTACGAGGCGCCGGTGCAGACCTTTTTTCGAACCACGACCAGGCCCATCGACGTCGGCGGCGTGAGATTGGGAGAGGGGGAGAAGGTGCTGCTGTTTCTGGCCGCTGCCAACCGCGACCCGCGCCGGTGGGAAAGGCCCGACACTTTCGACGTCAGACGCCGCGCAGCCGGGCACATGACCTTCGGCACCGGCATTCACGGCTGCGTCGGCCAGGCGGTAGCGCGGCTGGAAACCGAGGCGATCCTGACAGCGCTTGCGAGCCGCGTGGCATCGCTTGAACTTGCGGGCGAGCCGAAACGGCGGCTGAACAATACGCTGCGTGGATTCGACATTCTTCCGCTTCGCCTGGTGACGGCCTGAATCATGAGCAAGGGCACAGTTCTGATTGTCGGCGCAGGTCACGCGGGCTTCCAGGTCGCCGCATCGTTGCGGCAGCATGGTTACGCCGAACGCATCTGCCTGATCAATGACGAGGCGCATCTGCCGTATCAGCGGCCGCCTTTGTCCAAGGCCTATCTCAAGGGCGAAGGCCGCCCCGACAGCCTGATGTTCCGTCCCGACAAATTCTACCGCGACCAGAACATCGAACTGATCAGCGACCGCGCCGCTTTCATCGACCGGTCGGCGCAACGGCTCCTGCTCGCCTCCGGCTCGTTTCTCGACTACGCCCATCTGGTGCTCGCCACCGGCGCACGCAATCGGCTGCTCGATCTGCCGAACGCCAATCTCGGCGATGTCCGCTACCTGCGAATCCTTGATGAGAGCGAGGCGCTGCGGCAACGCATTCATACGGCGCGGCATGTCGTGGTGATTGGCGCCGGCTTCATCGGCCTCGAATTCGCTGCCACCGCACGTGCCAAGGGACTGGAGGTCGACGTGGTCGAACTCGCAACGCGCGTGATGGCGCGCGCGGTGACTGCGGAAATCTCGGACTATTTTGAGGAGCGGCACCGTGCGGCGGGCATCCGCATTCATTTGGGCGTGCAGGCGACCAGCATCGAAAACGATGGCGACAAGGTTGCCGGCGTCAGCCTCAGCGATGGGCGTCATATTCCTGCCGATCTTGTCGTGGTGGGCGTCGGCGTGTTGCCGAACGTCGAGCTTGCGGCGGAAGCAGGCCTCCCCGTCGCCTCCGGAATCATCGTCAATGAGCAATTGTTGACATCCGATCCCAACATCTCGGCCATCGGCGACTGCGCGCTGTTCGCAAGCCCGCGCTTCGGCGGTTCACTTCGCCTGGAATCGGTTCAGAACGCGACCGATCACGGGCGTTGTGTCGCCGCAAGGTTGACTGGTGATGCAAAAGCCTATGATGGCCTACCGTGGTTCTGGAGCGACCAGGGTGATGACAAGCTGCAGATCGCGGGGCTGACCACCGGATACGACCAGGTTGTGGTGCGCGGCGACCTCAAGGCGCGAACGTTTTCGGCCTTCTGCTACAAGGCGGGACAATTGGTCGGCATCGAGTCGGTGAACCGCGCCGCCGACCACGTGTTCGGACGCAAGCTTTTCGGCATGAACCGCTCGGTTGCGCCGAAACAGGTGGCGGATCCGAGTTTCGACCTCAAGTCGGCGCTGGCGTAAAAAGCGTCGTCATGGCCGGGCTTGTCCCGGCCATCCACGCCTTCTTTGGGTCTTTGAAGCCAAGACGTGGATGCCCGGCACAAGGCCGGGCATGACCGGAAAAAGATAACCAGCACGTATGTGCAGAAGTTACCCGGGGCTCTTTCTTATTATCTCCTCACGCGCTGACCGAAAACTCCCGCCGCACCGCCTCGATATCGGCAAGCGCCGGCAATCCGGCCTCGTTGCCAAGGCGCTGGATCTTGTAGGTCGACGCCGCGCGGGCGAAATCGAAATGCGCGTGCCAGCTTTTTTCGGGATGGGCGAGATAGGAATAGACATAGGCGCCGTGAAACACGTCGCCGGCGCCATTGGTATCGAGCACGCGTTGGCGCGAAATCGGCAGCGCCGGCATCAAACGCACGGTGCCGGTTTCGTCGTACCAGTAGAGGCCGCGTTCGCCCATGGTCACGCCGCCGATCTTGCAGCCCCGGCCCTTGAGATATTCCAGCATCTGTTCGGCCGTCAGGTCCATCTGCTCGCACAGGCGTTCGGCGACGATCGCCACATCGATGAATTCGAGCAGTTCGTGAGTATTGGCCCGCAAGCCGCCGCCGTCGAGCGAGGTCAGGATGCCGGCCTCGCGGCAATGCTTGGCGTAGAAAATCGCCGCATCCGGCTGATGGCCGTCGACATGCAGCGCGCGGCAGCCGCGGAGGTTCAGGTGAGGAAAAGGGTGGATATGCTCGTCGTCGCGGCAGCGGACGATGGCACGCTTGCCATCCTTCGGCATGATGAAGGAAAGCGAAGAAGTAGCGACCTTGCGCGGATGGATCGAGATTCCATACTTCGCGCTCATATCTTGGAACATGCGACCGAGCCAGTCATTGGCCACCGTCGCGATCAGGTCTGGCACGATTCCGAGCTTGGCACAGCAGAACGCCGCGGTGACGGCGTTGCCCCCGAACGAGACCGCATAGGCCTTGGCGACGTGCTTTTCGTCGCCGGTTGGCATGTGGTCGGTGATGAAGGTGACGTCGATATAAGTCTGTCCAATGAAAAGAGCCTGCATTCGTTTTTTTCCATCGTCGCTAGTGGTCCGATTCTAACATTCGCATCCCGTTTTGGCAGGCACTTTTGCGAATGTTAGAATCAAAGGACCACTAGCAAATATAAGTTTCTAGTGGAGTTCTGGATTTGACATTCGCATTGCGAGTCTGCGGCTAGGTGGGCAGCGAACGTCATATCGACTCCACTTGGGGGTGGTCCAGGCCGGCGTGCATACACTAGCACCGGTCACGCCGGATCATTCGCTGAAATTATTCGCAACAGCCGCCTCCTTGATGGCTTGAGATAGGTATCAAGCCGGATTACGACCATCCAGGGGCCGTTGCGCGCGCCAACCCTCTCGTGGCTGTTTCCGGGTTCCGGCAAACGCAATCAGCGATGATTTCGGCAGGGATGTCCGACATATGGAGAATCTTACTGTGATCAGCGGCCTCGATCACGTCGTCGTGCTGGTCGAAGACATCGAATCCGGCACGAGGGCTTATGAATTGCTGCTTGGACGCCGTCCCGCCTGGCGCAGCGAGAGCGAGGGCTCCAAAGCCACCCTGTTCACGCTTGCCAACATGTCGCTCGAGTTGATGGCGCCGGCAGGCCATGCGCCGGCGGCGGAACACATCCGCGAATTGATCAGGCAGTCGGTCGAGGGTCTCGCCAGCATCTGTTTTCGTGTCGACGATATAGAAAAAATGCATCGCAGGCTCGATCGGCTTGCGTTGCAGCCGGAAGCGGTCGCAGATGTCGAGAGCCGCGATCTTGGCTCCGGTGCGACGTTGCGCTGGAGGCGCACGCGCGCCGCGACCGACCTGACGCGGGGGGTGCGCCTGTTCTTCCTTGAACCGGCGCAGGCGCGCGACCTTTCGGCCGCAATGTCGGACGCGCCGGTTTTGGGCCTCGACCACGTCGTGATTTCCACTGGCGATCCGCAAGCCGCCGCGGCGCTTTATGGCGCGCGGCTTGGTCTCGACATGGCACTCGACCGCTCGCACCCGGATTGGGGCCGGTTGATGTTCTTCCGCTGCGGCGACCTGATTGTCGAGCTGGTGCAACGGCTGGGCGCGGCCGCGGATACGGCTTTCGACAAATTGTGGGGCTTGAGCTGGCGCGTCGCCGATCTCGAGGCGGCCCGCGCGCGGCTATTGGCGGCCGGAACAGCGGTGTCGGAAATACGTGCCGGCCGCAAGCCGGGCACGAGGGTGATGACCGTGCGGGACGGGACCTGCGGGGTGCATACGCTGTTGCTGGAGAGGACGGCGAGGGCGTGATTCCTTCTCCCTCTCCCACAAGGGGAGAGGGGAAAGAGACCTTCATTCTCAAACCGCGCGCTACGTGCTACATGCCCCTCGTCAACCAACGGGCGGCGATTTTGGTCAGGAGCAGGCGAATTCAGAAGTGGCAGCGCGATCCCGAAGGGATGCGGCTTCGCATTCTCGAGGCCGCAAAACAGGAATTTGCCACCCACGGGCTCGCTGGCGCGCGCGTCGACCGGATCGCGGCGAAGGCCGGCGCCAACAAGCGGATGCTGTACTACCACGTCGGCAACAAGGAGGAGCTTTATCTCACGGTGCTCGAAGGCGCCTACGAAAAAATACGCGCCGAGGAGCGCACCCTCGATCTCGAGCATCTCAATCCGCCACGCGCGATCGAGCGACTGATCGAATTCACCTGGAATTATTTTTTGCGCAATCCGGAATTTCTGGCGCTGTTGAACACGGAGAATCTCGCGAAGGCCCGCCACCTCAAGTATTCCACCAAGGTCAAAACGATGCATTCGCCCTTTGTCGAGATGATCCGCACGGTGGTGAGGCGCGGGGTCGCAGGCGGTGACTTCGTGGTCGAAGTCGATCCCGTTCAGCTTTACATCTCTATCGCCGCCTTGTGTTTCTTCTATCTGTCGAACAGCGCAACGCTGAGTGTGATCTTCGCCCGCGATCTTTTGACCGAGGACGCGAGAGACGAACGCCTCGACCACATGGTGGCGCTGGTGCTCGCGGCCTTGACCGGGAAACCGTTTACGAGTTTTGCGAAGAAGAAGGCGCGGAAATTGCCGGTTGCCGCAGAGCAGCCGGCTTGAAACAAAAGTGAAGTGCTTGTCATCGCCGGGTTTATCCCGGCCGACGAATCGTCATGCCCGGGGCTTGTCCCGGGCATCCACGCCTTTTCGCAGCCGAGCAGGAAGATGTGGATGGCCGGGATAAACCCTGCCATGATCGCAATGGGCTTTCACCGACCTTTAACTTGTCAAACAGCAGCCGCGCCGTTCTCTCAGGCACGGTTTTACGATCTCGCAGCGACGGTCGCCCGAGTTTTGTCCTGAACTTCCAGCCCTTCAATATTAAAGGGCGCAGGGAATGCCGGGCGCCAGACGCACCCGTAGCCTCGCGTGCGAAAATAAAAAGCACACGAGTTGGTCACCACGGTTTACGCCGGAACGCCCGGCATTCCCCGCGCGGATGGTTTTAACGGTTTCCTTCGCGCTCTTCCCGGTGATCGGGCTTTCTTGTCACCGTCATCCCTGAGAAGCGTTAGCTTCCTAAGAACTTGACACCAGCGTCGAGGCGCCTAGTGCCCGCTTTCCGAAGTTCGTCCACCCGTGCAGCGCCTTCCTTCACGAACTTCGGAAAGCAAAGGGCACTAGCAAATTCAAAAATTCCAGAGCCGCTTGCGATTTGAAGTTCCTGTTACGGACTCGCCGCAACTTCCGCAGGAACTTCAAATCGGCGGCACTGGTACCACACGACTTCGCCGTCCGCAGCCTTCGTCGTTCGTCTCTTCGACCTGGCCGCGTCCACCGCATCCCGCCCTCACGTTCGTGACGATCGCGAAACGCCCCTCAGATGGGACGGGACGATTGAGCTCTATTGCTGTTTCTACCGAGCCGCCAAACGAAAATTTTTTGCCGGAAGGGCTGGACACGGCTGGAGCCGCAGGGCGCGGTGATTTGCCCGTCGGGCAGGTCGGTCGCGATCAGGGATGTCCTGCCAGAGCTTGCATCGATTTTCCTACCAAAGATTGCATCGAGTTTTAGACGCTCGTAATACTAGAAGATAAGATCATTCGAATTCTCTGATCTGTCGGTCCAAGAAGCACCCCAACCGAAAACAGTTGATCGTGGTGTTGCCTCATCAAATTCGTACTTGGTCTTCTAAGAAATCACCCGGACGGGATGCGTCCCCGAGATATCTACCGGAAATCGAGTCGAAGTTGCCCTTAACCGAATTCGACAGGGAGACCAAGAAGGGTTCCGGCCTGCCGCGATGGCGGGCTGCGTTGCATTTTCATTCGGTTGCAGCGAGCAAAGCTGGGTTGCTGATCAAATCGGATGGCCAGTGGCACGTTACCGAGGAAGGTCAAAAAGTCGCTTCGATGTCAGATGACGAGTTGAGGCGATTGATGCGTTCACGCTATGGCGAATGGCGGTGGGGTAATCCGAAGGTCAAGCCAGACGCAGTAGTACCAGGCACGGTTGACGAAGCATCACCGCCCGATACGTCGGTGCTCTTCGAACATGCGAAGGAAAAAGCGCGAGAGGAAATCGATACCTATCTCGACACCCTCGGCGGTTACGAGTTTCAGGATTTGGTGGCCGCGTTGCTTGAGGGAATGGGATATGCGACCAACGTGATCTCAAAGCCGGGCGCCGATGGCGGGTCCGATATTCTGGCTTACATCGACCCGCTGGGTGCGCAGACTCCGCATATCCGCGTTCAGGTGAAACATCGTGATCAGGCCGTATCCCGTGAAGATGTTGCCGCGCTGCGAGGGATCATCAGAGGTGATCGCGAAATCGGCCTGTTCGTATCGTCGGGAGGATTTACGAAAGAGGCTCGGCGCGAAGCTGGAAACGGAGCGGTTCATATGGAGCTGGTCGATCTTGATCGATTCCTGGAGCTATGGTTGCAGCACTACGACAAGATTCCGGAAGCCAAGAGATCAAAGCTTCGTCTTGAACCTGTCTATTTTCTGGCGCCATAGACGGTAGCCCGTGCCAAAAATCGTGGATGCCCGGGTCAAGCCCGGGGCATGACGAGGGGCGGAAATGGCTGGACAGTATTTATCCAGCGAGTTAATTTTCACGGCAAAAGCCGATCATTCACGGAGAGGAAATTGGCCCAAGCGCGAGGCCGAGGCGGCGTGTCGAAAGCGCTGAACGCGGCGTGGATCAGGCCGTTCCTTTTCCTGATCTTCATCGTGATCGCCTGGGACTTGACCATCCGCCTGTTCAAGATCCCGCCCTATCAAATTCCGACACCCGCCGACGTCGTCGCGGTGCTGTGGCAGGATTGGCCGGAACTCGCCCGGCAATCCTGGCCGACCACCTACGCGACGATCTGCGGTTTCCTCCTCTCAGCCGCGTTCGGAATTCCGGTGGCGATGCTGATCGCGGGATCGAGGACGGTGGAGAGTTACGTCTATCCGCTTTTGGTATTCTCGCAATCGGTGCCGAAGATCGCGATCGCGCCCTTGTTCGTGGTCTGGTTCGGTTTCGGCATCTTTCCAAAAATCATTTCCGCCTTCCTGCTCGGATTTTTCCCGGTGGTGGTCTCCGCCGTGCAGGGTTTCAAGTCGGTCGATCCCGACATGGTGGATCTGGCGCGGGCGATGCAGGGCAGTCGTTTTCAGATTTTCCGCGCGGTCAATTTGCCGCACGCGATGCCTGCGATCTTTGCCGGCTTGAAGGTTTCGGTCACGCTCGCGGTGGTCGGTGCCGTGGTCGGCGAGTTCGTCGGGTCCAATTCAGGCATTGGATATGTGCTGCAACGCTCGATCGGAACCTTCGACCTGCCGACCATGTTCGCAGCACTCGTGATCCTGGCGCTGCTCGGCGTCGTCCTGTTCTGGATCGTGGATCGGATCGAGCGTCTGGTGGTTCCCTGGCATGTCAGTCAGCGCGAGGACATCATCGTCGCTGCGTAGATTGTCATAACGGAACAGTCGAAATGCCGTCATTGCGAGCGAAGCGAAGCAATCCAGGGTACGGCAGGAACGGTGCTGGATTGTTTCGTCGCTCGCGCTCCTCGCAATGACGAGACTTGGAGGGAGAAAAATGCGTCTTTTTATTTCGGTGTTCGCGGCATTGATCGTTTCAGTCTTCACGGCGTTGCCGGCTTCCGCCGCCGACAAGGTCGTCCTGATGCTCAACTGGTACGTCTATGGCGAGCATGCGCCGTTCTATTACGGCAAGGCCAAGGGCATCTATGCTGCGGAAAACATCGATCTTGAAATCCAGGAGGGCCGCGGCTCGGGTGCGACCACGCAAGCGGTGGCAGCGAAAACCGCCAATTTCGGTTATGTCGACGTGCCGACCATGATGCGCGCTGCGGTGAAGGGCGCGCCGGTGATTGCCACCGGCGTGTTGCTGCAGACGAGCCCGATGTCGGTGATGGGTCTTGTCGAGAAGAACATTCGAAAGCCCGAGGACATCAAGGGCAAGACGGTGGCGATCACGCCAGGCGATTCTATGAGCCAGATCTGGCCACTGTTTCTGAAGAAGACCGCTCTGAAGGAGAGCGACTTCACCACGGTGGCCGGTGACGCCCAGACCAAGCTCAACGCCGTGATCAACGGGCAGGCCGATCTTCTGCTCGGCTATGTCATGGACCAGTCGATGAAGATCAAGGACGCGATCGGCAAGGACGTCTATCCGATCAAGTTCGCCGACTACGGCATCAACCTGGTGTCGTCCGGCATCGTGGCCAACACCGATTACATCAAGGCGAATGCCGATGTGGTCAAGCGCTTCATGTCGGCGACCACCAAGGCGGTCGAAGCCGCGGAGAAGGACCCGAAGGGAGCCGCGCAATCGATCCTCGACGCCAACCCGAAGGGCGGCAAGATCGATACGCTCACGCAAGGCTTTGAGCTGACGATCCCGCTCTATCGCACGGCTGAAACAAGGGACGAGCGGCCGTTCCAGGTGACCGACCGGAACATGACCGACACGGTCAATCTGATGGTCGAATATGGCGGGCTCGACGCCAAGGCCAAGGACAATCCGAAGGCGTTTTACACCAATGAGTATTTGCCGAAGTGATTTCGTCATTCCGGGGCGATGCGAAGCATCGAACTACGATGTGCAATTGCACATCGGAGAATCTCGAGATTCCGGGTCTGGTGCTAGCGCACCATCCCGGAATGACGGCGTAAGCGTGTGACGGGCCTTCAATGAACGCCGCCACCAGAACCCCAGGCCTCAATCCACCAACCGCTCATCTTCGCGTCGTGTCCGATCGCGACGCCCCGACGACGCCTGGCATTCGACTGTCCGGCGTCTCGAAAACCTATCGCACGCGCGACGGCGACGTGCCCTCGCTGCGGCCGCTGGATTTCCACATCAACGCCGGTGAGTTCTTTGTCGTGGTCGGGCCGTCGGGCTGCGGCAAGTCCACGCTGTTGAAGATGATCTCCGGGCTGTTGCCGCCGTCGAGCGGCAAGATTTTCGTCGAGGGCGAAGCCGTCACAAAGCCGCATGGCAATGTCGGCATCGTGTTCCAGAATTCGCTGCTCCTGCCCTGGCGCAACATCCTCAACAACGTGATGCTGCCGATCGACATGAGGCGGCTGTCGCGCAAAGAATATCTTCCGCGCGCCAAATCGCTCATCAAGCTGGTCGGGCTGGAGGGCTTTGAAAAGAAGCTGCCCTGGCAACTCTCCGGCGGCATGCAGCAGCGGGCCTCGATCTGCCGCGCGCTGGTGCACGATCCCAAGATCATCCTGATGGACGAGCCGTTCGGCGCGCTCGATGCCATGACGCGCGAGCGCATGAATGTTGAGCTGATGCGCATCCAGCGCGAGACCGGAAAGACCGTGCTCTTGATCACCCATTCGATTCCGGAAGCCGTGTTTCTCGCTGATCGCGTGCTGGTCATGACCGAGCGGCCGGGCGCGATCGCCGCGATCTATGACGTGCCGCTGCCGCGTCCGCGCTCGCTCGATGCCATGGCCGATCCCGTGTTTTCCGAGCTGGTGCAGCGCATACGCAAGCATTTCTTCAGCCAAAGCGCGATCGATTGAGGTTTTGCTCCATGCCGCCACGCCTGTCGCTGCGTGAAATATCGCTTTTCGAACGACCGGTGCGCTTCACCCGTCCGTTCCGCTTTGGTGCCGTGGTGATCAACGCGGCCTCCCAGCTCTTCGTGCGCGCCGAAATCGATATCGAAGGCAAGGGGAGTTCGACGGGCGCGAGCGCCGAATTGCTGGTGCCGAAATGGTTCGACAAGCGCAGCGATCTTTCGCCCGAGCAAACCGTGGACGAATTGCGACGCTCGATCGAAATCGCGCGCCAGCTTTATCTGACGGGTTCGAGCTTCGACACCGCGTTCGGTATCCACGCCGCCCGCATCGCAAACCAGGTCGAGGCCTGTGCGAAAGAGGACATCCCGCCGCTGGCGGCGGCCTACGGTCCGGCCGAAATCGACAAGGCTATCCTTGATGCGCTGTTGCGCGGCAAGCTTGCGAATTTCTTCGACGGCATGGCCGCAAATATCGCAGGCGTCGATGCGCGGCTGTCGAGCGACCTCAGGGATGACGACGTCGCGCGCTTTCTGGCGCGAAGCCGCAGGCTTGAGCGCATCGCGATCCGGCATACCGTCGGCCTCGATGACACGATCGAAGGCGAGGGTGGGGTTGGGGACCAGGAGGAGAATGCCGGTGCGCGCTACTTCAAGCTCAAGCTCAACGGCGATCCGCAAGGCGATGCCGCGCGCCTCATCCGCATCGGCAATGAACTTGCCGCCTTGCCGCACGACTATCGCGTGACGCTCGACGCCAACGAGCAATATGCGGACCTGGCTGCCTTGCGCGCGCTGGTCGTGCGCCTCAAGGACGATGCCGCCTTGAGCCCGATCACAGCAAAGCTGCTTTATATCGAGCAGCCGATGCCACGCGACATCACGCGCACCGCGCCGCTTGGTGAGCTTGCGTCTTGGGATTTCATCATCGACGAGGCCGACGATTCCTATGATGCGTTTGGCGCGGCGCGCGCGCTCGGCTATCGCGGCATCTCCTCGAAAGCCTGCAAAGGGCTCTACAAGTCGATCATCAATGCGAGCCGCGCCGCCAGGTGGAGTACGGAAGGTGAAAAATTTTTCGTCACGGGCGAAGACCTGACCTGTCAGGCCGGGCTTTCCGTGCAACAGGACACCGCGCTCGGGGCGCTGATCGGCATCACGCATGTCGAGCGCAACGGCCACCATTACGTCGATGGCTTTGCCGACACGCTGCCTACCGAAGCCGAGGCGTTTCTGGCGGCGCACGTCGACCTCTACGAGCGAAGCGAGAACGGCATTCGGCTGGCGATCCATGGCGGCGAACTGTCGACCGCTTCGCTTGCTTCGCCGGGCTTTGCCACCAGCGTGCATCCGACGTGGTCGGCGATGGCGCCGCTGCGACCGCCAAAAACAAAAATCCTGCAGGAGCAATCGATATGACGACGCAACGTCTCGGCGTGATCATGAACGGTGTTACCGGCCGCATGGGCCTGAACCAGCATTTGATCCGCTCGATCATCGCGATCCGCAACCAGGGCGGTGTGCTGCTTTCCAATGGCGACCGCATCATGCCCGATCCGGTCCTGGTCGGCCGGGATGCCGCAAAAGTCGAGCGGCTTGCCAAACAATTTTCGCTCGAACGCTGGACCACCGACCTCGATCGCGCGCTTTCGAACCGGAACGACACCGTTTTCTTCGATGCCGCCACCACGCAGGCGCGCCCCGGCCTGCTGACCAAGGCGATCAATGCCGGCAAGCATGTCTATTGCGAAAAGCCGATCGCGACCAACCTCGAAGAGGCCGTGGCGGTGGTGAAGCTTGCCGACGCAAGAGGCGTCAAGCACGGCACCGTGCAGGACAAGCTGTTTCTGCCGGGGCTGAAGAAGCTCGCTTTTCTGCGCGATTCCGGCTTCTTCGGCCGCATGCTCTCGGTGCGCGGCGAATTCGGCTACTGGGTGTTCGAGGGCGATTGGCAGGAAGCGCAGCGGCCGTCCTGGAATTATCGCAGCGAAGATGGCGGCGGCATTATTCTCGACATGGTGTGCCACTGGCGTTACGTGCTCGACAATCTCTTTGGCGAAGTCGAGAGCGTCACTTGCCTCGGCACCACGGATATTCCGCAGCGCTGGGACGAGAAGGGCAGGAAGTACAGAGCAACCGCCGACGATTCGGCTTACGCGACGTTCCGCCTCAAGGGCGGCGTGATCGCGCATATCAACATGAGCTGGGCAACGCGGGTCTATCGCGACGATCTCGTCGCGTTCCAGGTGGACGGCACGCACGGTTCGGCGGTGGCGGGATTGACCGATTGCATGATCCAGGCGCGCGCCGCGACGCCGCGGCCAGTATGGAATCCGGACGAAAAGCGCCTGCATGATTTCTACGCCGACTGGCAGAAGCTGCCGGAGAATGCGGCCCATGACAACGGCTTCAAGGAACAGTGGGAGATGTTCATCCGTTACCTGTGCGAGGACGCGCCTTACAAATATACGCTGCTGGAAGGCGCCAAGGGCGTGCAACTCGCCGAATGCGCGCTTCAGAGCTGGCGCGAGCGGCGCTGGATCGACATCGCGCCGATCAAGCTTTAGAGGAGGTCAAGCATGAACAAGCCGGTTTTGCCTGGCTCGTCGCTGTCGCTCAAACTGCCGGCCGCGAACGGCAGGATCGAGACCTATCCCCTGAGGGCGTCGCAGAGCTTTCCCGCACGTCTGGAAGGAACGCTCAATCGCGTGGCGTTTTCCGCAGCCCATGTCGTCTCTGATCCGCTCGCCGATGTCGATCCGTGGCTCGCGTCAGCGATCGACTGGGACAAGACGATTGCGTTTCGCGAGCACATCTGGGATCTCGGACTTGGTGTGGCCGAAGCGATGGACACTGCGCAACGCGGGATGGGGCTGGACTGGCCGACCTCGCTGGAGTTGATCCAGCGCTCGGTGAAAGCGGCGAAGGCGAGAGGCAATGCGCTGGTATTTTCGGGCGCCGGCACCGATCACCTGTTGCCCGAGGATGCCCGCGATCTCGGCGACGTGATCCGGGCCTATGAAGAGCAGATCGGCAGCATCGAAAAGGCCGGCGGCCGCATCATCCTGATGGCGTCACGCGCGCTCGCAAGGCACGGCCGCAGCGGTGACGACTACGTCAAGGTTTACGATCGCGTGCTGTCGCAGGTCAGCGAGCCCGTGATTATCCATTGGCTCGGCGACATGTTCGATCCTTCGCTTTCGAATTACTGGGGTACGCCGGACCTCGATCGCGCCATGGACGTGGCGGTCGGCGTCATCAATGCCAACGCCGCCAAGGTCGACGGCGTCAAGGTTTCGCTGCTCGACAAGCAGCGCGAGATCGACATGCGCCGCAGGCTCGCTCCCCGCGTCAAGATGTATACCGGGGACGATTTCAACTATGCCGAATTGATCGCCGGTGACGCGCAGGGCTTTTCGCATGCGCTGCTCGGCATCTTCGATGCGATTGCGCCGGCTGCGTCCTATGCGCTGTCGCGGCTTGCCGCCGGCGATACGCAAGGCTTCCACGATGTGCTCGGCCCGACGGTGCCGTTGTCGCGCCACATCTTCAGGACGCCGACCCGGTTCTACAAAACCGGAATCGTATTCATGGCTTATCTCAACGGCCATCAGGATCACTTCACCATGGTCGGCGGGCAGGAAAGCGCGCGCTCGACCCTGCATCTTGCCGAGCTGTTTCGCTTGGCGGACCAGGCGGGTTTGCTTGCCAATCCCGAACTTGCGACGCGGCGAATGAAGGCGGTGCTCGAGCTTCGCGGCCTCTAGTGCCGCGATGACTGACGAACTTCGGAAAAGAGGATACTAGGCGACGTGCGGGACTTTTCGGCCGATCACCGCTGGCTATCGCTCAATACCGCGACGGTGCGCAGGCAGGGCGATCTCCTGGAGATCATCGAGGCCTGCGCGAGGCACGGCATCCGTGCCATCGACCCCTGGCGCGACCAGGTCGCAGCGATAGGCCTTGAACGCGCCGCGCGCACGTTGCGCGATGCGGGGCTCGAGCTTTCCGGCTATTGCCGCGGCGGCATGTTCACATCCGACGCCGCGCACCGGATCGAGGCGCGCGACGACAACCGGCGGGCGGTCGACGAGGCAAAGGCATTGGGCGCGCCCTGCGTCGTGCTGGTGGTCGGTGGCCTGCCGCAATATTCGCGGCCGGGAAGTGTGGCTTCAAAAGACATCCCCGCTGCGCGCGCGCAGGTCGAGGAAGCCATCGCCGAGATGATGGAATACGCGCGCGACGCGAGGATGCCGCTTGCAATCGAGCCGCTGCATCCGGCCTATGCGGCCGACCGCGCCTGCGTCAACACGACCAGACAGGCGCTCGATATTTGCGATCGCCTCGACGGCGGCCGCACCGGCGCGCTCGGTGTTGCACTCGACGTCTATCACATCTGGTGGGACGTAGAGCTGCTGGGGCAGATTTCGCGCGCCGGAAAGGGCCGCCTGCTGGCGTTTCATGTCTGCGACTGGCTGGTGCCGACCAAGGACATTCTCAACGACCGCGGCATGATGGGCGACGGCGTGATCGACATCAGATCGGTGCGCCGTGCGGTGGAGGCGGAAGGGTTTGAGGGTTACTGCGAGATCGAGATTTTTTCCGAGGACTGGTGGCGCAAACCGATCGATGAGGTCTTGCGGACCTGCATCGATCGGCACCGCACGGTGGTGTAACAAAGGCGCTCGCGGATACGAACTTGCGGGCAGGCGCCGCCAATCGGATGCCACTTGCGGCGCTCAGCGGCGGCGCGGAAAGTTTTGGTTTCATTCAAGGGATAGTGAATGATCAACGAGGTGATTGTTATCGGAGACCTGAAACTGCGCGACGGCGCCGCCCTGGACGAATACGAACGCCTGGGCGAGCGAATGTATGAAATCGTCAGCAATCTTCCGGGATTTCAATCGGTCAAGACGTTCAAGGCTGATGACGGCGAGCAGGTAACGCTGTTCCGGTTTTCTTCCGAGCAAGCGCTGGAAGCGTGGCGAACCCACCCCGAGCATGTGGAGACGATGAAGCGCGGCCACGCCGAGTTCTACGCCAGCGGCTTTCTCCAGATTTGCAAGGTGATCCGGGAAGTCGGGCCTTTCGAACATAAGTAGGCGCAAGCCGGGCTAGCCTTCCGATACGTGAGAGTGGCGCAAACCGATCGATGAGGTCTTGCGGACCTGCATCGCTCGGCACCCTCACGGTGGTGTAACAGGTAAGCGCAAGCCGGGCCTAGCCTTCCGGTACGTGAGAGGCGCGCCAGGACGGGCTTTCCGCCGCAAACACGGGATGGTTGAGCGCCGGCAAATGCAGCCGGCGCGCGATCGCAGAAGGCGCAGGCGCGGACGTAAGGAGCCCTGCGACGAGATTGTGAACGGCGGTCAGATTCGAGCGAAACGTCCGCCTGCCGAAGCCTGACGCCTCCACATAACGCCGCGCCGTCGCCTCGAACGGCTCCGGTGCGACGCCCCCGACTTCGAGGACGGCGTCTGTCGGCGCACCGATGCCAAACGCGTTGCGCTGGTAGTCGAGCAGAAAATATGAAAGCTCCTCGATGAGGAATTCGCTGATGCCAAGCGATTTCGCAACCTTGAAAAACAGCTTCATCGGCACGTCCTGATACTTCACCTTCCGGCCCAACGCCTTGCCGATGGCGGCAGCGATGTCCTCCGGCGACAACAGACGCGGGCCGGTGGGGCGGTAACTCTTGCCGATGTGGGGCGCGGGATTGGTCAGCGCGCCGACGATGACGCGGGCGATGTCCTCGTTCGACGGTGGCGCGTTGAGGCCCTTGCCGAGCGGCAGCCCCATCAGGCCAAAATGCGCCATCGGTTCGAGCGCGGCCATGTAATTGTCGGCGAAGAAGCCGGGATTGACGGTGACAACGTCGAGGTTCGGCGTCCACTCAAAGACCCTGTTGCTGAGCCATTTCTCGCGGGAGTGCACGGCCGGATGATCGGCGCTTGCGACCCATTGGCTGAGCGCGACGACGACTTCTAGTCTTGCCTCCTGCGCGGTGGCGGCAAACAGCGAGGCGCGCCGCAATGTTCCGGGCTCCAGCGGCGGACAGAAATAGGCGCGTTGAACGCCGCTCATGGCCGTGTGCAGGTCGGTGATGTCTTCAAGCGAGCCGACGACGACTTTTGCGCCGCGCTTGGCGAGCAACTCGCTGCGATGGTCCGCCCGCTGCACCAGCGCCCGCACGGGATATCCCTTTGCCAGGAGCTGGGAGATGGTCGCGCCGCCGGTCTTGCCGTTCGCTCCGGTCACCAGAATGGTAGGCTTTTGCATGTCTGAACCTCGCAAATCTTCGGCGCAGGGCGCCGCGATCTGGCGACCCTATTGACGGCCGGTAGTCAGTGCAATTACCTGAGAGGTAATTGAGTTGGGTGCACGGAGCGAATACGGTCCCTATAATGAAGAGTGGCTTCGGTTCGATTTTGAGCGAATGGCGCGCCGTCCGGCGGCTCAGCCAGCTCGACCTTGCGCTGCTCACGGACATCTCGCAGAGGCACATCAGCTTCGTGGAGTCGGGTCGCGCGCAGCCGAGCCGCGACATGATTTTCAAACTGGCCGATGGTCTCGACCTTCCGCTGCGTGCGCGCAACAATCTCTTCCTCGCTGCCGGCTACGCGCCCGCCTATCCGGAGCGGCTCGATCTTTCGAAGATGATGGCCGTTCGTGAAGCGCTTGAGATGATCCTTGTCCACCACGAGCCCTATCCGGCCGTGGTCATGGACGGAAGCTGGAACATCGTGATGCAAAACGCCGCGGTTTCGCGCATCATCGCCTGCTGCGTGGACAGAGACGCGTTGCGGCAACTTTTCCCGGACGGCGTCATCAACTTCATGCGGCTGATGTTCTCGCAAAGCGGTTTGCGGCCGTACATCTTGAACTGGACGCATACGCGGATCGCGCTGCTCAATCGGCTGCGACGGGAGGCGGCCGGTAATCCGGACTCAACTTCAGAGATACTCCGCCGCCAATTCGATTCCAACACGCCGCGCGGCGAACCCATGGTTCACGACGAAGGCGATGAGCCGATGCTTTCGCTCGAACTTCGGGTTGGAGACGCCCGGCTTCGCCTGTTCACTACATTCACGACCTTCGGAACGCCGCAGGACGTGCTGTTGCAGGAACTGCGCATCGACATGTCGTTTCCGGCCGACGAAACGACGAGGCGCTTTCTCGAAAGCGCTGCGGAAAGCGGCGTGGAGGGGGCGCTAAGAAACCGCCAGAACGCTTGACCCACGTCAACGCCAACTAGCGCGACCGCCTTAATTTCTGGCTATGTTCACCCTCCGCCCCTGGGAGAGAGCAGCTTGAGAGTGGGCCATTCAGTCGCGTTGGCGATCTTTCTCGGTATGCTCACGCAGTCGAGCTTCGGTGAGGAAGATAGCAGGATTGTGGGCACCTGGAGGCTGCTTTCCTATGTCGTGGAAGTTCAGGCGACCGGAGAGAAACTAGCGGTCATGGGAGAAAGGCCCAGCGGCTACGTGACGTTCTTGCCGGAAGGACGTGTGTTTTTCATGCTGACGGGAGAAGGTCGGAAGCCTGCCAAAACAGATCATGAGAGGGCGGAGCTGTTAGACACGCTGGTCGCATATACGGGTGTCTACAGCGTGGGAGGAGAAATCTGGACGACCAGTGTCGACGTGGCTTGGAATCCGGAGTGGGTTGGTACCAAACAAGCCCGCTCCTTCAAACTGGAGGGGGACCGACTCGATGTGTCGACACCTTGGCGGATAATGCCGAATTGGTCCGACAAGGGCATGACACGCAGCATTATCAGCTTCGAACGCTCCAAGTAGCCGGTGCTTCAAGGTGCCATGCACTGAACCTGCTCAAATCACTTCCGCCCGATCGCGGCGGATGCGAAACTTTGGCTTGGCGAAAAGCTAAATTACGACACCGGTTCCGCAATTGGCCGAACCGACCAATGCGATGACGATCGAAGCTCCAATTGGACAGGTTTCCGCAAGCCGTGTGGCTTTTGAAGGTTTTTCGGCTGAAGCCCCAGGCGGGCGAAAGGCCGGCAGGAATTTGCCGAAAGCGAGGAAGCTTGGCGATCTCTCGTACGGGCAATTGACCACTCGCGGCTCACGCACTAGCCTAGAAGGGTAACATGTGCTGCTCAGGGCCGACCACATGGCGCCCGGTGATCTAAATCGCATTGAAGGTGCGTTTGCAGAAGCCGCTGTCGACTGCGGATTGCGGAGTCGCGCCTCAAGCACAACGAGACGTATCGCGACCGCCCATAGCGTGGCTGGCCTCTTCCGTGCCGGTAATGTGGGTGGCTCAGTGTTGCTCAGTGCAAACGCCCGCCGGTTCGCTTGCGCCAGCCCGCCATCGGACGAGCGTCCGTCGCGTCGTGAGCATGTCAATTCAAGGGACTAAAATGCAAGATCAGAATGCGTGAGGGGAGAAATCAAATGCGAACCGCATCCTTGTCGAAAATAGCACTCGCATTCCTGTTTGCTTGCGGCGCGGGAGCGTCATGGGCCGATACGAGCGATGTAAAGGGTCCGGCTCCCATTGTCATTGGAAAATCCGGAAAGCATTGCAAAGACGATCCGCACTGCTTCAATCGGTATCATCCCAGTATCAAACCAGCGGCTACCGTAAAGCAGGATCAGCTTTTCGTTCTTGAAACCCGCGACGCTCTTGATTCCGATCTGACTTTTGCGTCAACCGCTCAGGATGTTGCTGCCGTCAATCTCAATCTCGTCCACCCTCTGACCGGGCCTGTGTACTTTGAAGGTGCCAAGAGGGGTGACGCCCTTGCCGTGACCATCATCGACATTGCTCCAGACGAGTTCGGTTACACCACGATCGTTCCTGGCTTCGGTTTCCTGAGGGACGTCTTTCGCGAGCCCTACATCGTGCACTGGAACCTGACCCGTAACGAGGCCCGCTCAAAAGACCTGCCGGGCATATCCGTGCCGATGAACGCGTTTATGGGGACGGTTGGTGTCCTGCCGGGCAGGCCCGAACTCGAAAAATGGATCAAGCGCGAGAAGGCGCTTGCCGACGCCGGGGGCGCTGCGCTCACGCCGCAACCTGTGGACGCCCTTCCTGCCGATCTTTGCGGCGCCAACGGACCTGGAAAGGATGAGTGCGTCCGCACCGTCCCCCCGCGCGAGAACGGCGGCAATCTTGACACCAAGGAGACCGTTGTCGGAACGACTTTGCTGTTTCCTTGCTTTATCGACGGATGCGGGCTTTTTGCCGGTGACGTCCACTATGCCCAGGGTGGCGGTGAGGTTTGCGGCACTGCAATCGAAATGGGCGCGAAGGTGACGATGCGGGCCAAAGTTCTCCCCGGAATGGCCTCGCTGCTTTCAACGATGCACTTCGAAGGCAGCGAAGGTCAGCTCAAGAAGCTTGCGCCGTCCAGCTTCTATGCCGTCTCCGGGCTTCCTCTTAAACCTGAAGGTCAGCTTCCCCCGTTCTCGACCTATCTCGGTGGGCAAAAAATTGCGCCTCTGGCAAACCTCTCTGAGGATGTGAGCCTGGCCGCTCGCAATGCGACGCTGAACATGATCGATTTCCTGGTAACGACGAAAGGACTCACGCGCGAGCAGGCTTACGTCCTTACAAGTGTTGCCGTCGACCTCAACATCGCCCAGCTTGTGGACGTCCCGAACCTTGGTGTGACGGCAATCCTGAATCGTGACGTGTTCCAGTCCGAACAAAAATGACGAACAAGCTTTGCAGGCGGGCCCTCACGCCCGCCTGCGCTTTCTCAGCCGAACGGCGGTCGATTCTCGCGGGCCTTGTGAGCGCCTCAGCCACGCTTTTTATTCCGGAAGCGCGGGCATTCCCGTTTGGCGGGGCGCCGCGGCCGACAAAAGGTGCTCAGGCTCTGCAACGCACGGATCTCAATCCGGACCGCATGTGGCCGGTTTACCGGCGCTATCATCTGATCATAGTTGGAGAGCGGGGTGACGAGAGAGGGCTGGCCCTCACCAAAGCCTCCACTGACACGCTCGCGCAGTTTCTTCCGGAGTCGCGTGCGCTGCTGGTCAGGGCGGCCGATACCAGACGAATAGGGGTGCTGATTGCAACCGATCAACAGGATCTTGCGGTGATATCAACGGAAGGGGCGAAGGCGCTTTTTCTCGGTGAAACTCCATTCGAGGATATCACGGGCGGCCCGATACGAGCGATTGTCTCATTTGGGACTCATCAAATGGTATGTCGCCCGGATCTTCGTGCGAGGCACGCTTACGTCATAGCGAAGACTCTTTCGGAACATCAGGACAGGCTCGCCGCGACCGTTGCCGCCTCGCACGGCGTGGTGCCCACGCATCCCGGCGCGCGCGCTTTCTTCGCAGGCGAAAATATCCCGGATGAATAGCGGATCGGTGTACGGGCTTTGGCGCCGGCCCGCGAACAAACTGATTTCGGCCAATTCCGTGATGGCGATGAGCAGGGGCGCTGTTGCTCGATTGCTGGCCGGGCCCTTTCTTGCAGCTGCCATCACCGGCGCATTGGCTCACGAGATCATCGATCTGGATAGGGCGAACAAGCTGGTTGCAGTTGCCGATTCGGCTGCAGATCGTGCGAGAAAGGCGTCCGGCCGCGCGAGCGAGGGCGAGATGCTGTTTTCGCTCGGCGAAGCCCTGATCGAAGCAACTGATCTTCTCAATCGTGATATGGCGGCACATGGCGGGGAGTTAACGCTGAACGGACAGATTCTGCTTAAAGGGCTCTCCCAGCGCGATTTGGCCCCTCATTTCGAGAAGGCGCTCAAGCGCTACCTGCTTCCCAGGCAGCAGTTGGAGGCGGCCATCCGTCTTGCGCCTGCCGCCTCTTATGTGCCGCGAGCGCGCTTTGCGCTCGTGAAGGCGCGCTTTTACGAGAGCTTTGCGCTTGATCCATTCAAACCTCTGCGCGCCGATATTTCTGCTATCGAACAAGAGAGCTCCGAGGCCGAGGCGTTAGTCCCCCTGCTCGAGGACCCCGATGAAAGAGAAGAGGCCGCTTTCATCCATGCCGTCGACCTCGCGCGGGAAGTCAAGCTTGCTGGCAAAGCCGGAAATCCGTCGACTGTCGAGCCCAAGGCACGTGCTGCCCTGAGGACCTTTGCCGAGACTTATCCGGACAGCATGCGCGCCGCTTCGGCAAGTGTGATCCTACAAGGGCTTGAACAGGCGCAGCGATGAGAGCTGCTTTCAGTGAACCGCTGAAGACTGCCGGTCATGGGCAGCGGACCAGCAGGTTTTCAGGCCAATTTGTCTTGCGATTTTTATTGGTCCTGCTGGCCGCCGTGCCCGCATATGCGCATGACGCAGGTGTCAGCTCATCCGAGATATCGGTCAATGGCCGCGTTGTTGCGGTCGAGATCAATGCCCTGGCACGCGACTACGAAAAGGCAGCAGGCGTCAGGATTTCGGAAGCAGGATCGGGCTCGGTCAATGCGGTCGCCCTTGCCGTTATGACGCCCGCGCTGCTTGGCTACGTGCGTGGCCACGTCGGGGTGTTTTCGGATGGCGTTCCCTGCGAACCAGACGATGGAAAGGCGTTGGCGGCAGACACGCATGTCACGATAAAGCTTGTGTGGACCTGCCCCAATGACGGCGAGCTTCGTTATCGCCTGAGCCTGTTTCGGGATATCGATCCTTTGGCGCAGCATCTCGCGTCGGTAACGATTGAAGGCGGCAAACGGGATTTCGCCCTGGACAGGAATACGCCCGAGTTGGCCCTATCGGGCGCCGCGCACTCCAATTTTCAGGTGGCAACGCATTTCCTCGCAGCGGGTGTCGAGCACATATTTCTTGGATATGATCACATCGCATTCCTCATCGCGATCATCTTGTGGGCAAACAGGCTCTGGCCTGTGGTCAAGGCGGTGACGGCATTCACGATTGCTCATTCGATAACCTTGTCGCTCGCCGCGCTCGATCTCGTGCGGATTCCAAGTGCGATCATTGAACCGGCGATCGCAGCCTCAATCGTTTACGTTGCGGTTGAAAATTTCACGACGCGGGAAGTCAGCAAGCGGTGGCGCGAAACGTTTTTATTCGGTCTGCTTCACGGCTTCGGTTTTGCGAGTGCATTGGAGGAGCTTGGTCTTCCCAGGGCGAAACTCGTAACGGCGCTGGCCGCGTTCAACTGTGGGGTAGAGATCGGACAGGTCCTCATTGTCGCGGCCGCCTTTGCCTTGCTTTCGGCCATTGACCGCTGGCAGATCTCGGGAGCATCGAAACCGGTCCGCAGCCCGGTTCTTGTTCACGCTGTCTCGTTTGCGATTGTGGTCTTGGGTAGCTACTGGTTCGTCTCGCGAACTATCGCTTCTTAGCTGCGGGGCGTGAGCCGCCGGACGTTTTTTGGCGGCGAGACCAACGACAAATCAGCACTTCGACGTCGACAGCGGTTCTGTTCGAGCACAGGAACACGCCGGTCCGCGCCGCTTTGGGACCAAAGCGGCCTTCGATATCGGTGCGTCACCTGTTGATCCGATTTTTTACTTCCTGTCCGCCGCCTCGCCGCCGATCATGGCCGATCCGGTTCCGTTGCAGCCATTGGCGCCGAAGCGGAGGAATTTCTGCACCCGCTTTCCGGTATCGACTTCGCCGGTGTAGATGTTGCCTTGGCTGTCCAGGCTGACCTGATGCAGCCAGTGGAAATCGCCGGCCATCCGCCCGCCATGTCCGAGCCGGCCGAGCTGCTCCAAATTGTCGCGATTGAGGATGTAGATCGTCTGGTTGGTGTTGTCGCCGATATAGAGGCAGGTTTGCGTCTTGTCCGGCGAGAAGTTCATCGACACGGCCGTTCCCGGCATCACGGGCTGGGTATAGGTGTTGGCGCTGACAAAGCGCTCGGTGAGGAAGCCGCATTTGCCGGCCTCGCCGTTCGGATTGCTGCACTCTTTTCCAAGCGAGGCATCCTTGCCGTCGAACACCTGAATGCGGTCATTGCCGCGGTCGCAGACGTAAATCCTGCCGTCATCGGCGATCTTCACGCAGTGCACCGGATTGCGGAAGAACGCGGGCTTCTTGATGCCCTTGGCGGAATCCTGCGGCCAGGTACCGGCCGCGGCGGCTGCGGCATCGTCGATCGGATTGCTTCCATAAGCGCCGAAATGACCGATATATTTGCCGGTATCGGCATCGACGATCAGGACACGCCGGTTGGCGTATCCGTCCGCGACATAGAGACGATTGGTCTTGGGATCGACCACCATGTCCGCGGGGCGGTAAAGCAGCGGCGTGCCGTTCGCGCCGCCATCCCTGCTGTTGCTGTCGGGGGCGCTGGGCGTGCCGCCGATCCGCATCTTGAAATTGCCGTTCATGTCGAATTTCAAGATGAAGCCATCTCCGCCGGCTTTGTTGGTGGTCCAGGGAATTTCCTTCTCCCCCGGCTTGGCCGCAGGGCCATTGCCGGCGATCCAGACATTGTCCTTCTGGTCGATGTAAATGCCGTGCTCGACGTTCGGCCAGATGCAACCGTCTTCGCCTCTGCATTTGCCGCCGATAAAGCCGCGATCCGATGGCCCGCCCCAGGCGCGCAGCAACGTGCCGTCGGCGTCGAACTCCAGGACCGAAGGAGCGGCGCGGCAGCAGTCGGCGCCAAACCCGTTGGCACGCACGAAGCCAAGGCCGTTGAGGGGTTGGCCCTTGGCATCGGTCGCGCCTTCTATCGCGCCTTCGAGCCCGACTTCGTCATCGTTGAGTGTGCGCGGCCGGTTGTAGACCCAGACATGATCATGATTATCAACATAGAGCCCGCCGATCTGCCCGAGCAGCCAGTTGTGCGGCAGCGGCCGCGGCCAGGCGGGATCGACGACAAAATCCGGCGACTTGCCGGTTTTGGATCTGTCGTAGACGCCGGTCTGCTTGAGCAGAAGGTCAAGGATATTGCTCTGCTTGAACAGGCCGGATTCATCGGCCCGCGTCGGGGCAGCCAAAAGACCTGCCATCATCAACGACAACAGCGCGGAGATTTTGGTTGAATGTTTCATCCCAGGCTCTTTTCTTCTCTATCGTTTGAAGAAAAAATCCTCGCCCGCTTCTGCCGACCTGTCAATTCAACCGCGATCGATGTGTCTCATGCAATCGCGCATGGCACGCTCAGAAATCCGCGGAAGCGGGCGCGACCGCCGCGTAACGGTGCGCCCTTCAACGCATAGGCCGGATATTTTTCGACAAACCGCGCGATCGCGATCGTGCCTTCGAGCCGCGCCAATGCCATGCCGGCGCATTGATGCGCACCGGTGCCGAACGCCAGGTGCCGGTTGGGGCTGCGGGTGATGTCGAAATTTTCGGGATCGGAAAATTGCCGGGGGTCGCGGTTGGCCGCCCCGATGCAGAGCGTGACGGAAGTGCCTTGTTCCAGAGTTACGCCGCCGAGTTCGACCCGCTCCGTGGTCATGCGATTGCCGAACTGGTTCGAACTTTCAAATCTCAGGATTTCCTCGACCGCCGTTTTGATCAGGGCAGGATTTCCGATCAGCCGTTTCTTCTGGTCAGGATTTTGCGACAGCGCCACCAAGCCATTGCCGATCAGGTTGGTGGTCGTTTCATGTCCGGCATTGAGCAGGAAAATGCAGTTGTGCAGAAGCTCCTTCTCGCTCAGCCGCTCGCCATTGTCCTCGCCCTGGATGAGCCGCGTGAGCACGTCACGCTCGGGATTGCCGGGTCTCGCGCGGCGCCGCGCCACGAGCGTTTCCAGATATTTCAGAAAATCTCTCACCGCGGTATTGCCGCGTGCAAAGGCTTCCGCCCCGATCACGGGCTCGAGCGCGCCGAGAATCGCGAGCGACCAGCCGCGCAGCGGTTCACGTTCCTCGCGCGGCACGCCGAGCAGATTGCCGATCACCTCGATCGGGATCGCGGCCGCATAGTCTTCGATCAGATCGACGTCGCCCTTTCCGGCGAGTTTTGCCAGCAGGCGGTCGACAAGCGCGATCAGGTCGCCTTCCATTTCCGAAATCGCGCGCGGCGACAGCGCGCCCATGATCAGGCGCCGCACGCTGGTATGCGCGGGCGGGTCGTTGAAGACAAGGCTCGTGGTGTGGTGTTCGTAGAGCAGCGAGGCGCCGTATTTCGGAAAAAATTCCTTTTTCTTGTCCGAGCTGAACAGTTTCGTGTTCTTGTAGACGCTCACCAGATCGTCGTAGCGCGTCAGAAACCAGGAACCGCCCGCCATGCGCTTGACCGGCTCGTGCTCGCGCAGCGCGCGGTAGGTCGGGTAGGGATCGGCATAAAATTCGCCCGAGAGCTTCTCGATATCGAAATTGGCCGCGAGCTCCCGTTCGTTCATGCTGCCAGTTCTCCGGTCGTCTTGTCCGACGTTGGCATCCCATCTTGGCGCGTACTTCCGGCAATGTTAGGAGCTATGCCGTTTTCGCTCTTCCGCAAAGAATGGCCCGCTTTACAATCTCCTGCAATGATAGCCCTGCCGATCGAACGGACACAAAAGAATGCACACCCGTAACGCTTCCTCCGACGAAGCGGCCGATGGCATTGCCTCCTGGCCGGAGGATATTTTTTCGGTTTTGCAGCGTTTCGATGTCCGGCAGGTTCCTTACGTGCCGGATGCCGGGCACTCGCAGCTGATCGAACGCGTGCTGGGCGAACCGTCGATGCGCGCGGTGCCGCTGACGACCGAAGAGGAGGGCATCGCGCTGTTGGCCGGCGCTTGGGCCGGCGGCCAGCGTGGCGTGCTGCTGATGCAGTCGAGCGGCGTCGGCAATTGCGTGAACATGTTTTCGCTGACGCAAATCTTCCGCTTTCCATTTCTGACCCTGGTGACCATGCGCGGCGAGTGGGGCGAATTCAATCCCTGGCAGGTGCCGATGGGATCGGCCACGGCCGGTGTGCTGGAATTGGCCGGTATCAAGGTGCTGCGGGCGTCGCACGGAAGCGAGGTGCGCGAGGTGGTCGAGGCGGGCGCCGGACAGGCCTACAACGCCTGCACGCCGACCGCCGTCCTGTTGTCGCAGCGCCTGATCGGCGCAAAGGTCTTCACGAAATGAGCAAAGCCAATTTTCTCGAACGGCGAAGCGTCGTCTCGGCCCTCTTGAAGGGACGCAAGGATGCCATCGTCGTCGGCGGCCTCGGCGCGTCGACTTACGATATCGCCGCCGCCGGCGACCATGACCTCAATTTCTATCTGTGGGGCGGCATGGGCGGCGCCGTCATGATCGCGCTAGGCGTCGCGCTGGCCCAACCAGCGCTGCCGGTAGTGGTGATCACGGGCGATGGCGAGATGCTGATGGGGATGGGAAGCCTTGCCACCGTCGGCCTGCAAAAGCCCGGCAATCTCACCATCATCGTGCTCGATAACGAGGTCTATGGCGAGACCGGCGGGCAGGCGAGCCATACCGGAGCGAATACCGACCTCGTCGGCGTCGCCAAAGCGTGCGGCATATCGGATGCGCGCAGCATCGCCACCATGGCCGAGATCGAGGCGTTTGCGCCCTCGATGCAGGACGTTTCGGCCGGTCCGCGCTTTGTCAGCATCAAGATCGACAGCGCCAATCTGGAGCGCGTGCTCGCAAGCCGTGACGGCAGCTTCATCGTGACGCGGATCCGCGGCGCGCTCGGGTTCGCCCCGATCTAGGGAAGGTTGTCGCGTCATCATGCAAGAATTTTCGCCAACAGGCGAAGAGCTGCTGAGTCACAGAACCGTTGCATGTTATTGCCGACGCGGCGACGAGCGGGTGTCTCTGCGGGCCCGTAAACGTCACCCGCTCGGCTGGTTTCAGCATTTTACTGAAGCTTGAGTTTGGGTTGGGAACCCTTCGAGCGCCAATGAAAGGCTGGCGAATTCGTCAGCGCGTGCGATGTGCCGCGCTATGTCGGGGTTGATCATGGCGGCATGTGAAATAGGCAGCATATGACCGGCTGCCGGCAGATGCTTGGTCTCGGCGCCGGGGATCGTGGATGCAAGTCGCCCGACCACCCGCTGGGTGAAGTAGGGAGATAATCCGCCGGACACCAGCAACGTCGGCACGCGGATCGCAGCCGCCGCCACCGTTACATTTCGTTCGCCGAGAATTGCCCAGAATTCATAAGCAAGTTTTTCCGCACGCCCTATCATACGTACGAGCGCTTTCGACGAAAGTTGCTCTGTGGGCCCGGATCCGCGCCAGAATACGTGGAATTTTTCGATGGCCTCCGAAGACGACCCTTTCCAAAGATCTTTGCAAACTGCTTGCGCCAAACAAACAAATTGCTCGTACAACCGTCTATCCGATTCGCTCCCCATCAAGATCGTCGGCAACACCGGTTCAATCAGTGTCAAGCTACGAACGCGACTCGCCAACGGCGAGTCAGTCGCAATCTTGAATGCGAGCGCGCCGCCGTAGGAATGCCCGACAAGGTGTATGGGCCCTATAGCTTCGCCAAGGCGATCGCTCAGCAAATCTACTTCCTCCGCCATGGTGGTCGGCAGCAAGAATCGCCCCACATCATTATTTCCATAACCGGAAATATCCGGCGTGATGACCTGATGCTTGCCTGTAAGTTCCTCGGCAAGACGGCTCCATTGATGGCCCGAGCTCAGCGAGCAATGGAGCGCTATCACGGAGCTGGTGAAGCCTGATTCAGTAGCGGCTTGAGTAGAAGTTATCGTCGTATCGTTCCTGATTAGTCTGCCCATTAGAGTTCTCCGGCGGTGAAAGTGAGGGAGCTGATAAGGAGCGTTTCACCGCTTGGTGATCACGACCTCCAGATATTCGCTCGGCACCACCATGGTGCCGTCGCCGGCTCTATTCATGCGCACGATAAGCGCGTGCAGATCGTTCCCGAGATTTTCCTGGCTCGGCACATCCAGTGCTGCGAACGCCTTCAATACCGGGCCGTAGAAGGTCTTGAAGACGTCCAAAAAATGCTCGGGCGATCGATAACGGAAGTTGAACAGGCGCGGCTCGACTTTGATCGAACTGGCGTCGGCTTCGAACATTTCGTTGAGGCGCGTGCGGGTCCCCCAGAGCGCCGGCGATTTGGCGCCAGCCGGAGGCGGCAAGTATTTACCGAGCGTCTTGAAGACCTGTCCGATGAACCCTTCGGGCGTCCAGTTGGCAAGACCAATCTTGCCGCCGGATTTGCACACCCGTAGCAGCTCTGCGGCCGCCTGGTTCTGGTTGGGTGTGAACATCACGCCGAATGTAGACACGACCGTGTCGAAAGCGGCGGTTGCAAAGGGCAGACTTTCGGCATCTGCTTCAATGAAATCGATTGACAGACCTTCCGCGGACGCGCGCGCCCGCCCGCATTCAAGCAAAGCCGGCACATAATCGGTTGAAGTGACCTCGCACCATCTGCGAGCCGCCGCCAGGCTAACCATGCCGTTTCCGGCGGCCACATCGAGTACCTTTGAGCCGGAGCTCAGATCGAGCGCCTCGCAAAGTTCTTCCCCGACAATTTGCAGGGTCGTGCCGACGACCGCATAATTGCCCGACGACCAGGCAGCTTGCTGCCGAATTTTCAGGGCGGCCAGATCGGTTGTCGCGGTGATTTTGGAGTTGCCGGGTTGTCTTGCAGGTGTCGTTGTGGCTTCCATGGTTCCGTCTCCCTTCGAGATATGCGACCCGGTCATGGGTGATCCGACCGGTGAACCCAAAGTGAGCCGGCTCTGACCTAAAAGCTCTGAGGGCTACTTGATTTTGCCCTGAGACAGACTTGATTGTTTCTTGAGGGTCTTCGGGGCCCAGGATTTTTAATGTGCAATTTATATTTTCAAATCATGTACTTGACACTAGCCGACAGGAGTTGAGCTGTGGCGGCGAGGGCGTGCCGATTGAACCGCAGGTGTTCAATCTGTTGCAGTATTTGGTAGAAAATCGCGACCGTGTCGTCAGCAAGGACGACCTTTTCGACAAGATCTGGCAAGGACGAATCGTATCGGAGTCGACGCTGACCAGCAGGATCAACGCGGCTCGTAAGGCCGTTGGCGACAGCGGTAGGGATCAGCGCTTGGTCCGCACCATCTCGCGTAAGGGGTTTCGCTTTGTCGCCGATGTGCGTGAGAGCCAGCCCGAGATGAAGCTTGGCGAAGGTTCGGCAAATCTCTCAAGCAAGGACAATCTCTCGTCTCTCGATCGGCCCGCCATCACGGTGTTGCCGTTCACGAATATGAGCGAAGAGCCCGAACAAGAATATTTTTCAGATGGCGTCAGCGAGGATGTCATCACAGCGCTTTCGAAGCTGCGCTGGTTTTACGTGATCGCGCGCAACTCTTCATTTGCATACAAGGGACAATCGTTTCACCTGAAGCAGATAGGCGAAGAACTTGGTGTCGGCTATGTCGTCGAAGGCAGCGTTCGCAAGAACGGCGATCGTGTACGGATCGCGGTCCAGTTGAACGATGTGACCACCGGGAGTCATATTTGGGCAGAGCGCTACGACAGAAGTCTCGCTGATGTGTTTGCCGTGCAGGACGAAATCGCTCAGGCGATCGTCGCCGCTATAGAACCGCAACTCTATGCGGCTGAAAACTTCCGGGCCCAGCGCAAGCCGCCGGACAGCTTGGACGCCTGGGATCTTGTGATGCGCGCGTTGTCTCACTACTGGCGCGTGACACGGCAGGACAACATGGTTGCCCAGGCGCTTCTGGAGAAAGCCATCAATATCGACCCAAACTACGGTCAAGCGCTCGGCGTGCTTGCCGCCTGCCATACTTTCAGCGCCCACATGGGCTGGGAAGCGATGGTGAAAGCGGTACCGGTCGCCGAACGGGCGGCGCTGGCGGCGATCCGCGCCGATAGCGAGGACGCCTGGGCCCACTACGCGCTTGCGAGCGTCTACCTGTTCAATCGCCGGTTCGAGGATTCGCTCGCTGAATTCGAGCTCGCGCTCGGACTAAATCCCAACTTTTCCCCGGCCAGGGGATATTACGGGGTCGCGCTGACCTATTGCGGGCGATGGGGAGAGGGTGACCGTGCCGCGCGGCATGCGCTCCGGCTCAGCCCACGCGATCCGTTCGCCGCGATCTATTGCGGCGTTGCCGCCTATTCGCAATTCGTCGGGCGCAACTACGAAGAAGCGATGCGCCTGTCCCGGGAAGCGTTGCGGCATCGTGCCGACTTTGTCGGTGCACATCGGGTGCTAACCGCGGCGGCCGCGGCGGGCGGATTCGATGACGTTGCAAGCGCAGCGCTGAAAGAATTGCGGCGCGTGCAGCCGGACATATCACTTGAGTGGATCTCCAACGAGATGCCGTTCAAGTACGAAGAGGACCGCGTTTGCTATCTGGACGGCTTTCGTCGCGCCGGCTTGCGTTAGCTTCCAAAATCCAACAGCATTAGTTGTCGGATCAGCTACAGCATGGATCACTGGTAACCATCTCAGTGATTTGGCGTCGCCAAAGCGTGCGGCATATCGGACGCGCGCAGCATCGCCACCATGGCCGAGATAAGGGCGTTTGCGCCCTCGATGCGGGACGTTTCGGCAGGTCCGCGCTTTGTCAGCATCAAGATCGACAGCGCCAATCTGGAGCGCGTGCTTGCAAGCCGTGACGGCAGCTTCGTCGTGACACGGATCCGCGGCGCGCTCGGATTCGCTCCGATCTAGGGAGTAGGTTCATCCCTCGCCAACCAGAAGCATCGCTGATTGTTCAGCCTGGACGCGGACCTCGGCCGGATGATCTGACCGTACGACCGCCAATGCGTCGCGGCGAGCGCGCCGAGTCGGAGGGAAGCCTCCCGGTGTTGCGCACAAGCCTCTTTGACCAGAGGTCTGCCTTTTACCTTCGCGTAATCAACCTGTCACGGTCGGATCATACCGTGCACGGCGCTTCCAACTCCCTTCAGAGGAATCACGATGATGAATGTTTTCAGCAACGCCGCGCACCGCGCGGCGCTAGCCCCAGCACTTTTGTCCGGAAGTACAGTTCTTGGCGCTGCGCTGTTCGGTCTTGCCGATCCAACGCCTGCCAGCGCGGATCAGCAATTCTTGAAGCACGGCTCGCTGCTCATCAGCAGCAGCACTTACGACAAAACGCGAGGACCTGTCGCCACGCTCAAGGTCGGTACGACGCTGCCGAACAAGGCGACGGCGACCACCCAGGCAGTCGCGGGCAACGACTATGTCAATGTTTGGAACAATGCATCGGTCGATGGCAGCTTCGGCGTGACGTCGGCCATCCAGCTGACCGATGTCGACTTGAGCAACGGCAAGGTCTTCCGCACGATGCAGGTGCCGACCGATCAAGTCGTTACCAGCTTTTCGTCCAAATCCGAGCTTGGCCTCCATGTGCTCAACAACTGGCCGACAGTCAGGGTCGTATTTGTCGGCTATGCGGGCGCCGCACCAGCCAATGGGCTAAACCCGCCCGCAGTGGGCGTCGGATTGCTCGATGTATCGAATTCCGATGCTGTGCCGGGACAGGATTCGACAAACCCGGTGACCTTCGCCTTTGGGAATAGCTACGCCTTTCGCCGCACCATCGTCTCGGTCGATGAGAAGGGCAGCATCGCCTACACGCCGACCAACGATTACGGCGGCAATAATGGCCGGTCTGCCTTGTTAGGGTCGAATGGTCTGTACTACGTGGTCGGCAACGCTAACAATGGCAATGCAGCGAGCTTCGGGGCAGGCAATGGCACGAACCCGGACGTCACCGAGACAACAGGCCTCGAAGTTGTCAATCCGATCGGTTCATCGGTGGTTAACGCGACAATCGCATCGGCCACTTCAGCCGAAGTCGACCCGTTGATCCAACTCACTTTCCCTAACGCAAAACCCGATAAGCCGGGCAAGGACAACAACTATCGCGGCATTACGGAATTCGGCGGCGCGCTCTATTTTACGAAAGGTAGCGGCAGTAACGGCATCGATACGGTCTATACCGTCCGGGCGCCGAATTCGCTGCCAACATTGGTCGACGCTGCGTCCTCGACCATTGATATCGTGCCAGGTTTTCCGAATGATTCCGCGAAAGCAACTGGTGGAAATTTCACGCCGTTCGCCGTATTTTTCGCCAATCCGACGACCATGTATGTCAGCGTCGAGGGCACCGGGAACAATTTGGACGTAACGTCGAACGCGGGGCTGCAGAAGTGGATTCTCGGCAGCGACGGCTCTTGGCATCTCCAATACGTGCTGACGAAGGGACTGATTGGCGTCGTCGATGTTAATGTGACCGGTTCCGATGGCCCGTGGCCAGCTATAACCACGATTGGTCTGCGCAATCTGACCGGCCGGATCAACCGCGACGGCACCGTGACGCTCTGGGCCACGACCTCGACCTCGAGCGCCTCAGGCGATAACGGTGCCGATCCCAACAAAGTGGTGGAAATCACCGATCAGATCGCAGCGACGCAATTGAGCCAGGTCGAAAACGAGTCGTTCATGACGGTTGCGGGGCCAGTCTACGGCACAGTGTTCCGCGGCGTCGGCTTCGTCGAATAACGGTTGGTTCAAGGCTCGTCTGGCATACGCCGGACGAGCGAACCCGATCTTCAAGCCGGGCAGCGCCCGTCTTGCCGGGCGTGGTCATTCATATCGTGCTGGGAAGCCTGTTCGCACTCTCCTGCTTCGGGGGCGGCGGCTTCCCGCCTGAAGGATCGGCCCAATTGCGGCCGTCATTTCGATTTGGTTGCGCCGCAGCAAACTGCTTGACTTTTACCGAAGGTGAGTGCTTACTTACAAGATGAGCACTCTACGTATGACCGGCGATCTGAGGCGGCAACTCATCCTGGGGGCGGCAAAGCGCTGCTTTGCCCGCCACGGCTTTGCCGGCACCACGACCAAAAGCGTCGCGGCGGCTGCTTCGATTTCCGAAGGGCTGCTGTTCAAGCATTTCCCGAGCAAATCGGCGCTGTATGCGGAAATCCTTGCCGAAGAATGCGAGGCCGATCCGGCACTGCATCGCTTGCTCGAGCTCGAGCCATCGACCCAGACACTCGTCGTCCTGATCCGCGAAATGGTCCGCCATTTCCAGGCGGTGGCGGAAACGCCCGATCAGGAGGAGGCCCAGCGTCTCCGCCTGATGCTGTCGAGCCATCTCGACGACGGCGAATTCGCCCGCCTGATCTATCAGAAGATCGGCAGCCTGATCGGAAATGCGTTCACCCGATCGCTGCAGCGCGCGGTCGAGGCGGGGGATGCGAGCGCAATCGGAGGCGAACCGATGAACCTGTTCTGGTTCGCCCATCACACCGTGTTGATGTCGAGCCTGACACGAATGCCGACCACCCCGTGTCTTTCCTATGGCGAGGCCACCGATCTCGAACGGCAGCTTTGTCAATTCATACTGCGCGGAATTGGTCTCAACGAGACCGCGATTGCCACTCATCTGGACCGCGAAATGTCGCGGGATACGGGACAGCCAGCCATTTCAGAAAGTGCATGACATGAACATTGTGACCGAAAGCAAGATCTCGGGCCGGCCCGTCGGCGAGAAGGTGCGCACCCGCCCCGTGCGGATGGTGCGCTGGTTCGTCATTGTCGGATCGCTGCTCGCGCTGCTGGTAAGTGCGCTGGTCGGCTTCAATGCCTTCCGCAGCAAGATGATCGCGCAGTTCTTCGCCAACAACAAGCCGCCACCGGCGACCGTGACCGTTGCGCAAGCCAGATCCGAGGTGGTTCCGAACCTGCTGACGGCAGTCGGCGATCTCGCCGCCGTGCATCAGGTGAATGTCGTCCCTGACGTCCCGGGGCGAGTCACCGAGATCAAGTTCACCGCTGGCGCTTCGGTGAAGGCCGGAAGCCCGCTGGTGCAGCTGTTCGATGGCCCCGAGCAGGGCGATCTAGCCAACTACAAGGCGCAGGCGACCGGCGCGTCGCTGGCGCTCGACCGCGCCAAGCAGCTCGCCGCGCGCCAGTTCGGGCCGCAGTCTACCGTCGATGCCGCGCAGGCCACCTATGACCAGGCCAATGCGGGCATCGCCAAGACCGAGGCGATCATCTCGCAGAAGCTGGTGCGCGCGCCGTTCGACGGCGAACTCGGCGTCCGCCATGTCGAGGTCGGCCAGTACCTCACCGCCGGCACCCAGATCGTGACGCTGACCGATCTGTCGGTGCTGTATGCGAACTTCACGGTGCCGGAAAAGGGCAGCGCGGCACTGCAGGTCGGACAGACCGTGCGGGTTGCGGTCGATGCCTATCCGGGCCGAACCTTCGAGGGCAAGATCACTGCGATCGAGCCGCAGATTGCAGCCGATACGCGCAACATCCGCGTCCAGGCAACCCTCGACAACCCCGACAAGATCCTCAAGCCGGGCATGTTCGCCACCATCACCGTGGTGCTGCCCGACAAGCCGCCGGTCGTCACCGTGCCCGAAACCGCTGTCGACTATACGCTTTATGGCGACTCGGTATTCCTCATCACCGAGAAAAAGGAGGATAACGGCAAGACCAGCCTGACGGCGGTGCGCACCTTCGTGCGGACCGGCAACCGGGTCCAGGGGCGCGCCGAAATCCTCAGCGGCCTGAAGGACGGCGATCGCGTGGTTGCGGTCGGCCAGCTCAAGCTGCAATCGGGAGCGGCCGTGGCGATTTCAACGGACGCGGCGCCGCCGGTTCCGGCGAACCCGCCGCGCTATTGAGGCAAGGACGGCAAAAGCCGGGAACCGGCTTTTCCCTGTAGAGAACTGGCTCAAGTCAAGGAAATTCGATCGTGGTCCGATTTCGATCGGACCATGAGATAACCGAAGGCGCATCGCGATGGTCTGCACTGATCTTTTCATCAAGCGGCCGGTGTTGTCGGTGGTCGTCAGCCTGCTGATCCTTCTGATCGGCCTTCGCGCGGCGATGGTGCTGCCGATCCGGCAATATCCGAAACTGTCCAATACGGTCGTGAACATTACCACCGTCTATCCGGGCGCGTCGGCCGACCTGATCCAGGGCTTCATCACCACGCCGATCGAGCAGGCGGTGGCGTCTGCCGAAGGCGTCGACTATATGACTTCGTCTTCGGTGCTGGGAACCAGCACCATCCAGGTCTATATCAAGCTGAATTTCGATCCGAACCAGGCCCTGACCGAAGTTCTGGCCAAGGTGAACTCGGTCAAATACCTCATACCGAAGGAATCGAACGACCCGATCGTCACCAAGACGACCGGCCAGACCACCGCCGTGATGTATCTCGGCTTCTCCAGCGAGGTGCTGTCGGGGTCGGCGATCTCGGACTACCTGACGCGCGTGGTGCAGCCGGTGCTCTCGACCGTCGACGGCGTGGCTTCGGCCGACATTCTGGGCGGCCAGACCTTTGCGATGCGGGTGTGGCTCGATCCGGTGCGCATGGCGGGGCGCAACGTCTCGCCGGCGGACGTTAACGCGGCGATCGCGGCCAATAATTTCCAGGCGGCGGCGGGCCAGTCGAAGGGCTTCTTCATCGTCTCGAACGTGTCGGCCAATACCGATCTGCAGAATCTCGATCAGTTCAAGCGGATGATCGTCAAGTCCAAGGACGGCGGCTTTGTCCGGATCGAGGATATCGCAACCGTCGAGCTCGCGGCGCAGAGCTCGGACGCCAGTGTCGCCTTCAACGGCGAGCACGCGATCTTCATCGGCGTGCAGGCAACTCCGCAAGGCAACCCGCTCACGCTGGTGAAGGGCGTCCGTGCACTGTTTCCCGAGATCGAACGCAACCTGCCGCCTTCGATGAAGATGAAGGTGGCCTATGACTCCACCAAGTTCATTCAATCCTCGATCGACGAGGTGGAGAAGACGCTGGGTGAAGCGGTCCTGATCGTGGTCGCTGTGATCTTCCTGTTCCTGGCCTCGTTCCGTTCCGTGATCATCCCGGTGGTGACCATTCCGCTGTCGCTGATCGGCGTCTGCAGCTTGATGCTGATTGCCGGGTTTTCCTTCAATCTGTTGACGTTGCTGGCCATGGTGCTTGCGATCGGCCTTGTCGTCGACGACGCCATTGTGGTGGTCGAAAACATCCACCGGCATCTGGAAGAGGGCAAACCCCCGGTGCAAGCGGCGATGATAGGCGCGCGTGAAATCGTCAGTCCCGTCATCTCCATGACCATCACGCTTGCCGCGGTGTATGCGCCGATCGGCTTTCTTGGCGGCCTGACCGGCTCGTTGTTCCGCGAATTCGCCTTTACGCTTGCCGGCTCGGTGATCGTGTCCGGGGTGATCGCGCTCACGCTTTCGCCGATGATGTGCTCGGTATTCCTCAAGAGCGCCGAAGAGGGTCGGTTTGGAAAGCTCGTCAACCGCGTGTTCGGCGCGACGACGCGCTGGTATGGCCGGCTGCTCGACCGCTCGCTCGACTATCGCCCGATCACGGGACTGTTTGCGATCACGATTTTGGGCCTGGTCGGCTTCCTCTACATGCACACCGCCAAGGAGCTCGCGCCGGAAGAGGACCAGGGCATCGTGTTCGCGGTGACCAAGGCGCCGAAATACGCCAACATCGACTATCTGGATTTCTACGGCGAGAAACTCGACAGGGAGTTTGCGAGTTTTCCGGAGACCGACCTGCGCTTCGTCCTGAACGGCATCAACGGACCGCAAAACGGGATTTCCGGCATGCTGCTCAAGCCCTGGGACGAGCGCGAGCGCTCCTCGATCAAGCTCAAGCCGCTGGTGCAGGCGCAATTGAGCAAGATCGAAGGCGTCAACGCCTTTGCCTTCAACCTGCCGCCCTTGCCCGGCGGTCCGGGCGGCTTGCCGGTCCAGATGGTGATCAACTCCACCAGCAGCTTCCAGCAGGTCTTTGAGCAAATGGCCAAGCTGAAGGATGCAGCGCGCAAGAGCGGGTTGTTCATCGTCAGCGACAGCGATCTCGACTTCAACCAGCCGGTGGTACGGGTCAAGGTCGACCGCGCCAAGGCGAGCGATCTTGGCCTGACCATGCTCAACGTCGGCAACGCGCTTGCGACCATGCTGGGCGGAAACTACGTCAACCGCTTCAATCTCGAGGGGCGCTCGTATCAGGTTATCCCGCAGGTGCCGCGCGAAAGCCGCCTCTCGCCCGAGGCGCTCGGCCTCTATTACGTGTCGACCCCGACCGGCCAACAGATCCCGCTCTCGACCGTGGTCTCCATCGAGACCGGGACCGACCCGAACGCGCTCACCCACTATAATCAGTTGAATTCCGCAACCTTCCAGGCGGTGCCGATGCCCGGCGTGACGGTCGGTCAGGCCGTCGACTTCCTTGAGGGTGAAGCGGCAAAGCTTCCCGCCGGTTTCAGCCACGACTATCTCGCCGATTCCCGGCAATATGTGCAGGAGGGCAATCAGCTTGCGATCACCTTCGGCTTCGCGCTGATCATCATCTTCCTGGTGCTGGCGGCGCAGTTCGAAAGCCTGCGCGACCCCTTGGTGATCATGATCAGCGTGCCGATGGCCATCGTGGGCGCGTTGATCCCGCTGTTCTTTGGTGCTGCGACCATGAACATCTACACCCAGGTCGGCTTGCTGACGCTGGTCGGTCTGATCAGCAAGCACGGCATTCTGATGGTGGAGTTCGCCAACGAACTGCAGCTCAACGAGGGGCTCGATCGCCGTTCGGCGATCGAAATGGCTGCCCGCGTCCGGCTTCGCCCGATCCTGATGACGACGGCGGCGATGGTCACGGGCCTGCTGCCGCTTCTCACGGCAAGCGGTGCAGGCGCGGCCAGCCGCTTCTCGATCGGTCTTGTGGTGGTGGCCGGCATGACCATCGGCACCTTGTTCACGCTGTTCGTGTTGCCCGCGGTCTATGTCGCGATCGCCACCGATCACCGCGCAGGCGCCGAATCCCAGCGCGCCAAAGAGATTGCGGAGTTCGACCTGGCGCCGAAGGCGCTCTAGTTCCGGATTCCGAGCCGGGCATCGGATCGGCAGGTTGCCCCCGGCCCAGCTGCCCGTTGGGCGCCGGCCGGCGGTAAAGCCGGTGAAATCGCTCGCGCTGCAGCAAGAGACAAGGCGCGGCCTTCTTGCTAAATAGGCCGGGATGAGCATTTCGGTTCACCCCGACACAGGCCGAGCGCTGCCGGGCCCGTCCGCGGCGCCTGCCATCTCGTCGGCCAAGCCGGCCGAAACCAGCCCATCCGGGACCAGGATCCGCAGCCGGCTTTTCACCAAATATGTCGCATTGTTCGTCGCGGTGGTTGCGATTGCGCTTCTGTCGAACGGAATGTTCGAGGTTTACTTCTATTACCGCGAGCACAAGGCGTCGCTGATCCGCATCCAGCACGAGCAGGCCGAAGCGGCAGCGGCAAAGATCAGTCAGTTCATCAAGGAAATCGAAAGCCAGCTCGGCTGGACCACCCAGTTGCCGTGGTCGGCGGGTTCGATCGAGCAGCGCCGGTTCGATGCCCTGCGACTGTTGCGGCAGGTGCCGGCTATCACCGAACTGGCGCAGGTCGATTCGACCGGCAAGGAGCGGCTGAGGGTATCGCGGCTCGCCATGGACGTCGTCGACAGCGGGCTCGACCTCTCCAGGGACGCGAAATTCACCGAAGCCGTCGCCCACAAGGTCTATTACGGACCGGTCTATTTCCGGCGGGAGTCGGAGCCTTACATGACGCTGTCGCTGGCGGGCACCCGCAAGGACGCCGGCGTGAGCATCGCCGAGGTCAATCTGAAGCTGATCTGGGACGTGGTGTCGCAGATCAAGGTCGGCGAACGCGGCCACGCCTACGTCGTCGGCGCAGCCGGACGGCTGATCGCCCATCCCGATATCAGCCTGGTGCTGCGCAACACCGACATGTCGAAGCTGGTGCAGGTGCAGGCGGCCCAGGCCGGTGCCGGCAACAACCCCGACTCGCTGCAAGGCACCAAGAACATCCAGGGGCAGGAGGTGCTGACCGCGTCGGCGCCGATCGCGCCGCTCGGCTGGACCATGTTCGTCGAGCTGCCGGTGGAAGAGGCCTATGCCTCGCTTTATGCCGCCCTGCAGCGCCTTGCCATCGTGCTGGCGGCGGCGTCGATATTTGCGGTGCTCGCCGGGGTCTTTTTGGCGCGCCGCATGGTTGGCCCGATCCAGGCGCTGCGGGTCGGCGCCGAACGCATCGGCGGCGGCGATTTCGCCCAGCGCATTTCGATCAAAACCGGCGACGAACTCGAAGGTCTCGCCAATCAGTTTAACGACATGGGCGCGCGCCTGCAGGAATCCTATGCCGACCTCGAGAACAAGGTCGAGCAGCGGACCGCCGAATTGACGGAATCGCTCGAGCAGCAGACCGCGACCTCCGAAGTGCTGGAGACCATCAGTTCGTCAGCCGGCGACCTGGAGCCGGTGTTCAACAAGATGCTGGAGAATGCAACCCGCATCTGCGGAGCCAAATTCGGCATCATGTGGCTGATGGAGGGCGATGCGACTCGCTGCGTGGCACTTCACAATGCGCCCGAAGCTTTCGCCGAATTACGCCGGCGCGAACCGTTGATTCATCCGGCTTCGCACAATCTGATGGGACGTCTCATCAAAACCAGGCAGGTGGTTCAAATTGAAGATGCCAAGGCGGATCGCGCCTACGTCGAGGGCGATCCGATTCGTCGCGCGAATGTCGACCTGGCGGGAGCGCGCACCATCGTTGCCGTGCCGATGCTGCGGGAGAACGAGCTGGTCGGCGCCATCACGATTTACCGGCAGGAAGTGAAGTCGTTCACAGACAAGCAGATCGACCTCGTCGCAAACTTCGCCAACCAGGCCGTGATCGCCATTGAAAATACGCGGCTACTCCGTGAACTGCGGGAGCGCACCGATGATCTCAGTGAGTCGCTGCAGCAGCAGACCGCAACCGCCGACGTGCTCAAGGTCATCAGCCGTTCGGCCTTCGACCTGAAATCCGTGCTCACCACGTTGACCGACTCGGCAAAGGCTCTGTGCAGTGCATCTCTCGGCATCATTTGTCTGCGAGACGGCGAGGTGATGCGGTTGCAGGCGGAATCGGGCTGCACGACGGCCTTCATCGACTTCATGAACGCCCACCCGATCAAGCGCGGCCGCGAGACGATCACGGGACGGGTTTTCTCGGACGGCAAGCCCGTCCACGTCCCGAACGTGGAGCTTGATCCCGAATATAATTATGGCAACGCCCCGCAGATCGGCGATTACAGGGCGGTGCTCGCCATGCCGTTGATGCGCAGCGGTTCGGTCGAAGGCGTGCTGCTGTTGGGAAGGCCAGTGCCCGGACCGTTCAGCCAGCGCCAGATCGACCTTGTCCAGACCTTTGCCGACCAGGCGGTGATCGCGATCGAAAACGTTCGCCTGTTCGAACAGGTGCAGGAGCGCACGAAGGAGCTGTCAAGCTCGCTGGAAGAACTGCGCACCGCGCAGGATCGCCTGATCCAGACCGAAAAGCTTGCTTCGCTGGGCCAGCTCACCGCAGGCATCGCGCACGAGATCAAGAATCCGCTCAACTTCGTCAACAATTTCTCGGCGTTGTCAGCCGAATTGATCGACGAGCTGAATGACGTGCTGCAATCGACGGGACTCGACGACAAGGCGCGTGAGGAGGTCGGCGAGATTGCCAACATGCTGAAGGGTAATCTCGAAAAGGTGGTGCAGCACGGCAAGCGCGCCGATTCGATCGTGAAAAACATGCTGTTGCATTCGCGCGAGGGATCGGGCGAACATCGGCCTGCCGATATCAACGCGATCGTCGAAGAGAGCCTCAACCTTGCCTATCACGGTGCGCGGGCGGAAAAATCCGGCTTCAACATCACGCTCAAGCGCGAACTCGATCCCGCGGCCGGCATGGTCGATGTTTACCCGCAGGAGATCACGCGGGTGTTTCTCAATCTGATTTCCAACGGCTTTTATGCCGCGACCAAGCGCAAGGAGACGGCCGAGCAGGGTTTCGAGCCGACGCTCAGCGCGGCCACGAAAGACCGCGGCAACAAGGTCGAAATCCGTATTCGCGACAACGGCACCGGCATCCCGCCCGAAGTAAAGGAAAAGATGTTCAATCCGTTCTTCACCACAAAACCTGCCGGCGAGGGCACCGGCCTTGGACTCTCGATGAGCCACGACATCATTGTGAAACAACACGGCGGCAAGATCGACGTCGATACAAAACAAGGTTCATTTACCGAATTCATCATTACGCTGCCACGCGCGGCCGCGGCACTGACACAGGGGGGAGGCCGAAATTGAGCGTGTATATACTCGTCGTCGATGACGAGCCGGATGTCGAAGCGCTGTTTCGTCAGCAGTTTCGGCGTGACCTGAAGGCCGAGCGCTTCAAGATCGAGTTTGCGCCGTCGGGGCATGAGGCGCTGGTGCGCGCGGCCGGGATCAAGGATCCGTCGCTGATCCTGATCCTTTCCGACATCAACATGCCCGGCATGAGCGGCCTGGAAATGCTGCCGAGGGTGCGCGCCGAGCGGCCGCACGTTCCCGTCATCATGATCACGGCCTATGGAGACGCCGAAACGCGCCGCAAGGCGATCGAGCGCGGCGCGGTGGGACTATTGACCAAACCGATCGATTTTTCGCTGGTGCGCCACGAGATCGATACAAGGCTCGGGCAGGCTGCATGACCGCGACCATCCTCGTCGTCGACGATGAGCCCGATCTGGAGGCTCTCGTCTTGCAGAAATTCCGCAAGCAGATTCGCGACGGCGCGGTGGCGTTCGTGTTTGCGCATGACGGGTTGGAGGCGCTGCAGTCGATCGAGAAGCACCCGGACGTGGACATGGTGGTGTCCGACATCAACATGCCCGGGATGGACGGTTTGTCGCTGTTGCAGAAATTGCAGGAGGCCGAGGAAAAGAAATCGACCATCATCGTTTCAGCCTATGGCGACATGAGCAATATCCGCACCGCGATGAACCGCGGAGCGTTCGATTTTCTGACCAAGCCCATCGATTTCGGCGATCTCGAAACCACCATTGGCAAGACGCTGCGTCATGTCGAGATGTTGCGCGAGGCGCGCCGACGCCAGGCCGAGGCCGAGCGTGCGCAGGCCTCGCTCTCGCGTTATTTTTCACCGCAGATCGCCTTGAAGCTTGCTGCCGACTGCGAAGGCGACGGCATGGAAGTGCAGTGGCGCGACGTTGCCGCCATCTTCACCGATATCGCCGGTTTCACCTCGCTGGTGGAAACGGCTGCGCCCGAGGTATTGGGCACGCTGCTCAACGAATATGTCGGTGGGATGACCGACGTCATCTTTGCGCATGAAGGAACGGTGGCCAAGGTCGTCGGCGATGCCATCCAGAGTCTGTTCAATGCGCCCGGGGACCAGCCGGATTTTGCGACGCGAGCCATCGCCTGCGCGCACAATCTCGACGCCTGGTCGGAAAAATTCCGTGAGCGCTGGAGGGCCAAGGGCATCAATTTCGGCGTGACCCGGATCGGCGTTCACGCCGGTCCCGCGCTGGTCGGTAATTTCGGCGGCGGGCGGTTCTTCGACTACACCGCCTATGGCGATACCATCAACACGACGGCGCGGCTCGAGACCGCCAACAAATTCCTCGGCACGCGCATTTGTGCCAGCGCCACGGTGGCCGCAGCCGCAAAAGGATTTCAGGGGCGTCCCGTCGGAGATCTGATGCTGCGCGGGCGGAGCGAACCGCTTCGCGCCTTTGAGCCTTTGCCGCCGGCGAAATTCAAAAATCCCGTGACGGCACAATACGCGGAAGCCTTTGCCAAGCTCGAAGCGGGCGATGCTGGAGCGATGCCGAGCTTTGCGGCGCTGGTCGGGAAACATGCCGACGATCCGCTCGCCGGCTTTCACTTGAAGCGCCTGCTCAACGGCGCCAAGGGCGTCCGGATGCAGCTTGAATGACGGATGCCGTGGTATGCCTGAGTTGACGCGCGATTTCGCAGCCGGAAATTATCGATTCATCCCGGCCGTGTTTCAGTATTCGAGCGGCGCGGCGGCGCACTCCGGATTTGAAATCGAACGCGTGCGTTTCGATCGATCGATCCCGCTGGCGGAAGGGTTTGCGCGAGCCGCCAAACATATTCAAGCCGCGGGGCGGCCGCTGACGTCGTTTTGTGCCTGTGAACTGCGTTCGCCCGCGGCTTTCACGGAAGCCGGCTTCCTCGCCTTCAATCGCCACTACGTCAAAACGCTCGCCGAGTGGGGTATTTTCGACGGCACCAGCAATCCCGTCGCGCGCAGCAATGTCTGCCCCGAGATTGATCCGCCGGCCGAGCCGTCATTTTATGCGTTCTCTTTTACGCGCCCTGCCGACGGACAACACTCCACCGCGACAGCTGACTTCGTCATTGCCGGCGGCGCCGAGGCTCGCGGCGGGGAGGGAAGCTATCCCGAGCGGATCGTGCGCTATCGCGATTGCAGCGCAGAAGGTTTAAAGGAGAAGGTTGCCTTTACGGTGGCTGAAATGGAGAGCCGCCTTGCCGCGTTCGGTTTCGGCTGGAAGCAAACGACCGCGGTGCAGGCATACACGGTGCATGATTTTCACCCGGTCATGGCCGATGAACTCGTCCGCCGCGGCGCTGCGCGATCCGGCCTGACCTGGCACTTTGCCCGGCCGCCGGTGATCGATCTCGAATTCGAGATGGATTGCCGAAGGGTGATGCGGGAAGTCGTGATCTGACAGCGTAGCGGGCGCGCATTCGCGCGACCCGTTGGCTTGGCCGGGACGACGAAAATTGTTGGCGCATGCGTCACCGCTGGCGTGGATCGAGCGCGTCGCGCAGGCCGTCGCCGACCAGATTGAACGACAGCACCACCAGAAAGATCGCCAGCCCCGGCCACAGCGCCATCCAGGGCGCATTGGTCAAGAAGCGCTGCGCCGCATTGAGCATGCTGCCCCAAGACGGTGCCGGCGGCTGCTGCCCGAGACCGAGGAACGACAGCGCCGCTTCGGCGATGATCGCGGCCGCAATCGACAAGGTCGCCTGGACCAGCAGCGCCGGCATGATGTTCGGAAGGATATGGAACAGCGCGATCCGCCAGCGCGGATTGCCCACGGCGCGCGCGGCCTCGATATAGTCCTCGACCTTGACGCTCATGGTCTGGCCGCGCGTCAGGCGGACAAAGATCGGGGTGGTGGAAATGCCGATCGCGATCATGGCATTGCCGAGGCTCGGACCGAGGAAGGCCGCGAGCGCAATGGCGAGGATCAAAAACGGGCAGGCCAGCATCGCATCCGTGATCCGGCTGATCAGCGCGTCGATGAAGCCGCCGCGAAAACCCGACAGCAGTCCGAACGGCACACCGATCAGAAGCGCAATGCCGACCGAAATAGCACCCGCGACAAGCGAGGCACGCGCGCCGTAGATGACGCGGCTCAAAATATCGCGCCCCAAATCGTCGGTGCCGAACCAATTAAGCGCCGAGGGTGGCTTGCGCACCAGCGACCAGCTGGTGGCGACGGGATCATAGGGCGCAATCCAGGGCGCAAGCACGGCCAATGCGATGAAGCTCGCAATGACGACCAGTCCCACCACCGCTCCCTTGCGCCGAAACAGCCGGCGCAGCGCTCGCCGCGACGGCGTCTCCATTTCGTCGGAAGTCGGAGGGGAAAAGCCGGGAAGCACGGTGTCGGTCATGCTTAGCCCCTCAGCCGCGGATTGACGAGAATATAGGCAATATCGGCAATCAGGTTGAGCGTGATGTAGATCGTCGCGGTCACCAGGACGACACCTTGCACAACGGCATAGTCGCGATTGAACACGGCATCGACGATCAGCTTGCCAAAGCCGGGAATCGAGAAGATCTGTTCGGTCAGCACCGCACCCGACAGCAGCGTTCCGAGTTCGAGCGCGCCGAGGGTGATGACCGGCGTCAGCGCATTTCGCATCGCGTGCTTGAGAATGACGGCGCGTTCGGAAAGGCCCTTGGCGCGCGCGGTGCGGACATAGTCGCTGTCGAGCACCTGCAGCATCGCGCTGCGGGTATGACGCATCAGGATCGCGGCAATCGCGTTGCCGAGCACAAAGGCAGGCATGATGGTGGAAGCAAGACTCGCCCGCCAGTTCTCGGAGAGGGGGACGTAGCCCGAGGCCGGCAACCAGCCGAGTTCGATCGAGAACAGGAAGATCAGCATGATCCCGAGCCAGAAATTCGGGGTCGAGATGCCCCACAGTGCGAACAGGTTGGCGCCGTAGTCCCAGGCCGTGCCCTTCTTCACCGCCGAGACGATGCCTGCGGGAATCCCGATCAAAAGGGCGATGATGATCGCCATCGAGGCCAGTTGCATCGTCACCGGCAGCTTCTGCACGATGAGGTCGAGCACCGGAACCTTGATGCGCAGCGACTCGCCGAAGTCGCCCGAGATCACGCCTTTGGCCCAGTAGACGTATTGCACCGCGATCGGTTCATCGAGCCGGTATTGCTGGCGGATTTTCGCAATCACGTTCGGATCGCGTTCCTCACCGGCCATGACCAGCGCCGGATCGCCCGGCAACAGATGCTGTAGCGAAAAGATCAGCACCGACACGAAAAACAGGGTCGGGATCAGTTGCAGGATGCGCTTGCCGAGGAAATTCAACATTGAACGCACACCACACTACGCCTGGCGATGTTAGATATTGCCGACCGTGCTAGCCACATCGTTCCCTCCCCCCTTGTGGGGGAGGGACAGGGAGGGAGGTAACCCAACGAGATTCTGTGTTCGTGGCACCCCCCACCCCACCCCACCCCTCCCCTACAAGGGGGGAGGGAGCAGAGAGAGGACGCGCCGTACCGGGTCGCGGGCAGGAGAGATCACGCGGTGTGATCATCATTTCAGTTTCAGTCCGACGACACGCACCAGTCCATCCGGCATTGGCCTGTAGCCCTCGAGCCTTGTCGTGTGCGCGATCAAAAGCTTACGGTGGTAGAGATAGATGATGGGTTCGTCCCTGAGCACGATGCCGGTCACCTTCTCGTAGATCGCCTTGCGTGCGGCAGAATCGGAAATCAGACGCGCATCCTCGAAACCCTTGTCGGCTTCCGGGTTCGAGTAGACGCCGTCGTTCTGCGGCGCCTTGGTGTGCAGGAAGACGTAAGCATTGCCGTCCGGGTCGATCCGGCCGCTCCATCCGATCAGGAAGGCCTGGAATTCGCCGGCCTGGGCCTGCTTGAAGGAGGTTGCAAATTCGATCAGGCGAATCTTCAGGTCAAAGCCTGCCTCCGCCGCCATCGATTGCAGGACCTGCGCCACCGCCTCGTTCTCGGCCCCCTTGGGCACCATCAAATCGACGCTGACGGGCGCAGAGACGCCGGCTTCCTTGAGCAGCGCCCTGGCCTTCGCGAGGTCTCGCTTCGGAATCGGGAATGCCTTTTGATAATAGGGATGTTCCGGGCTGATCCACTGATTGCCCGGCACGAACTCGCCGTTGAACACGACCTGGTTGACCGCCTCGCGATCGATCGACAGATCGAGCGCCTGGCGCACCTTTTCCGACTGGCTGAGCCCGCCCTTGTTCTTGTCGTTGCCGATGTTGATGGTAAGGCCCATATAGCCAAGCTCAAGCGCGCTCGACAGTTTGAGGCGCGAGTCGGCGCGAACGTCCTTGATGTCGGTTGCCAGCACGCGCTCGATCAGGTCGAGCCCGCCGGATTTCAGATTGGCGAGCCGTACCGTGGCATCGACGATCGGCAGGAACACGATCTTGTCGATGAAGACGTTGTCCTTGTTCCAGTAGTCGGCGAACTTTTCGAATACGATGCGGTCCTGTTGCACGCGTTCGACGAACTTGTAGGGACCGGCGCAGACCGGATGCAGGGCGAATTTCTCGCCCTCGGCCTTTGCGGCCTTGGGCGACACCATCATGCCGGCGCGATCGGTGAGTTGGGTGATCAGCGGCGAGAATGGCGTCTTCAACACGAGCCTGATGGTGAGGGGATCGACGACATCGACGTGATCGAGCGCGGCAAGCTCCGGCTTGCGGAATGAGGTCGGCAGCGTGAGATGGCGATCAAGCGAGAATTTCGCGGCCTCGGCGTCGAACGACTCCCCGTCGTGAAACTTGACGCCGGGACGCAATTTGATGGTCATCTCCTTGCCGTCGGCGGATGTTTCGTGCGACAGCGCGAGCTGCGGCACGATGTTGAGCTTTTCGTCAATGTCGAACAGCTTGTCGCACAACGAGGCGAATACGATACGGCCGACATAAGTCCGCCCGATCGACGGATCCAGAACATCCGGATCCTCGGCCAACCCAATGCGCAGCGTGGTTTGGGCGGAAGCCGCCGCGGCCAGCGATGCGCACAACGCCGCCGCTAGTACCGCCGATCTGAAGTCCCTGCACCGCAAGCGGCGAGCTCCTTTCAGGGACTTCAGACCGATAAGCGGTACTAGAATCAATAAGTTTGCCAGTGCCCGTGACTTTGCGAAGTTCGTGAAGGTGGGTGCTGCGATGGAGCCCGAACTTCGGAAAGTGGGCACTAGGGCCGCCGAACGCAAAATCTTCATCGCACAGGTCTCCATCTCTGATGCCACGGGGTCGGCGGGGTCGTTCTGACCATATCAACCCCGGGCAGGTTCAGGGTTTGCTCCGCGCGGCCGAACGCCGCAACCAGTCGCTCGAGCGCCGGCGAAAATTCGCCGTCGCTTGGCAGGATGGTGTCGGCCGGCGGCAGCTCGTCCGTGCGGTGACAGGCCGTCAGATGCCGCCCTGCGCTGGCGATAAGTTGCGGGGCTTCAATTCTGCAACGCTCGACCGCAAAGGGGCAGCGCGTATGAAATCGGCAGCCCGAGGGCGGATTGAGCGCGCTTGGCATCTCGCCCTGCAACACGATCCGGCTGCGTTTTGCCTGCGGCTTGGGTACGGGAATGGCCGACAGCAGCGCCCGGCTGTAGGGATGACGGGGCGAGGCAAACAGTGCTTCCGCTTCGGCTGTCTCGACGATGGTGCCGAGATTCATCACGGCCACACGGTCGGCAATGTGTTTCACCACCGCCAGATCGTGGGAGACGAAGATATAGGCGAGGCCGAGCCGCGCCTGCAGGTCGCGCAGCAAGTTGAGGATTTGCGAACGGATGGATACATCCAGCGCCGACACCGGCTCGTCGCAAATGATGAGTTTCGGTTCCACCGCCAGCGCGCGAGCGATCGCGATGCGCTGACGTTGGCCGCCGGAAAATTCGTGCGGATAGCGGCGCGCAAGGCGCGGCTCGAGCCCGACCAGGCTCAGTAACTCCTCGACGCGCTCGCGGCGGGAATCGGGACGCACCAGACGGTGCAGTGCCAGCGGCTCGGTGAGGATCTGGCCGACGGTCATCCGCGGATTGAGGGAAGCGTAAGGGTCCTGGAAGATGATCTGCGCGTCGCGGCGGAACGCGCGTAACTCGTTGGCATCCATCGCCAGCAGGCTGGTGCCATTGAATCTGATCTCTCCGGCATCGGGTTCGATCAGGCGCAGCACCAGACGGCTGACGGTCGATTTTCCGCAACCGGATTCGCCGACCAGTGCCAGCGTCTCGCCCGCATCGACGCTGAAACTGACTCCGTCGACCGCCCTGACGTAAGCCTTCGGTCTGCCGAACATCGAGCGGTCCGCGACGAAATGCTTGACCAGATTTTTGGCCTCGAGCAGGGCGGTCACGACACCAGCCTCTCAAGCGGCGCGCGGATGCAGCGCGACCAATGAGCGGGACTCAAATTCTTAAAGGGCGGCGGGGCAGCGACGCAGGCTGCTTTGGCGAAAGGGCACCGCGCGGCGAAGCGGCAGCCGGACGGCGGGCGGGCCATATTGGGAACCATGCCTTCGATGGTGGCCAGATGGGAGGTGCGGCGGCCCAGTCGCGGGATCGAGCCGAGCAGCCCAACGGTGTAGGGATGCTGGGGATTGGCGAACAGTTCATCCACGCTGGCACGCTCGACGATCTCGCCGGCATACATCACCGCGACCTCGTCGCAGACCTCGGCGACCACGCCGAGGTCATGGGTGATGAGGATGATCGCCGCGCCGCTTTGCGCCTTCAGTTCGCGCATCAGATCGAGAATCTGGGCCTGCAGGGTCACGTCGAGCGCGGTAGTGGGCTCGTCCGCGATCAGGAGCTGGGGATCGCAGGCGAGCGCCATCGCGATCATGACCCGCTGGCGCATTCCGCCCGAAAGCTTGTGCGGATATTCGTCGATGCGCCGCTCGGGCGAGGGGATATGGACACGCCGCAGCAGCTCGATCGCACGCCTGCGCGCGGCGCTTCTCGTTCCGCCGCGGTGGCGCAGGATGGTTTCAACGATCTGGTCGCCGATGGTGAAGCTCGGGTTGAGCGAGGTCATCGGCTCCTGGAAGATCATCGCCAGGCGGTTGCCGCGAAGGTCGCGCAGCGTCTGATCGGGCACGTTCAGGAGGTCGAAGCCGTCAAAACGGATCGAGCCTGTGATTTCGGCCGATTGTTTCGGCAACAGGCCCATGATGGCGAGCGAGGTCACGCTCTTGCCGCAACCGGATTCACCGACCAGACCAAGCGTGCTGCCGTTGGGAACGTCGAGATCGACGGCGTCCACCGCATGCAAGGCGCGCCCGTCATCGCCGTGAAAGGTGACGCGAAGGTCGCTTATTTCGATCAGCGGCGGCCGGCTCATCGCTCGCCCGCGATCGCAGCTTCGATCCCTGCATCGATAATCCTGCGGTCGGTGACTCCGGCCGGATTGTTGCGGGTCGGCAGGTATTTTCGGAAATGCACCCAGCGCTCGCGGCTGACCGCCTCCAGGCGCTCAAGTTCGCCAAGCGGGTCGGCGTGATCGTCGACGCGCAGGTCGAGCTCGGACCATTCCTCCTCGCCGTAGATCAAAAGCCCCGCCGATTGCTTGCCGCGCTTGTCGCCGCCGGCGGCTTCGCCCGCCCGCATCGCCGCGATCAGCCGTCGTGCGAAGGGCATCTTCTCGTTGGCCACATAGGCGTTCGCTGTGTCGTCGAGCACGCTGGCACCGGCGAGCATGTTGCCCGCGATCGAAAAGCCTTTGCCTTCGAGATGTCCGCACCAGTCGACGCATTCCTTTCCGGTATGGGCGGCGATGCGGCCCTTAGCGTCCATGATGTGAAGCTGCCGGCTTTCGCACCCCGTGTCCGCCGCGATCAGGATTTCGATGATGTCGTGCGGCACGCGTCCCTGCCGCAGCAGCCTGACGCCGTCGATACCGTAATAGGGATTCACCAGCGCCTGCGTCGCAATGGCGCCGATGCGGGCGGCGATGTGAGGCACCCGCGCGCCCACCGCAAAAAACCGCGTCGCGACCGCTATTCCGAACTGGCCGGTGGCATTGTCTTTCGCAATGATCGACCAGGTCATTTGAGCTCAGCGTCCGGCAGCGTAGCCCTGCATGCCGCGCGGATTGGCCGCGGCGCGCCGGCGGGGACCGACTTTCGAAGCAGCCGTGAGCCGGCCCTCCGACCAGTCGGGACCGATCTCGACAATATGTCCGCGGCGCTCGAGCTCTTCGACGCTCGCGCTCGGCACACGGCCTTCGACCACCAGCACGCCGGGTCGCGCGGTGCGCGGCCAGAACGAGATCGGGAAGTGCTCGGAATGCCACGCCGGCGCGTCGATCGCCTCCTGAAGATTCAATTTGGCGTGGACGTGGCGAAGGAAGAATTGCGTGGTCCACTGATCCTGCTGATCGCCGCCCGGCGAGCCCCAGGCGAGATACGGCTCGCCGTCGCGCAGCGCCATGGTCGGGCTGAGCGTGGTGCGAGGGCGCTTTCCCGGCGCGAGCGAGGCGGGATGATTTTCCTCGAGCCAGAACATCTGCGCGCGGCTGCCGAGGCAGAAGCCGAGTTCCGGAATCACCGGAGAGGATTGCAGCCAGCCGCCGGAAGGCGTCGCCGAAATCATGTTGCCGGCCTTGTCGATGATGTCGAAATGCACGGTGTCGCCGCGCACCTCGCCGAAACGGCCGACGGTCGGCTCGCCGCCGCCCATCGCGTCGACGGCTTCGCGTTGACCGTCCTGGCGGCGATATTGCACGACCGCGCCGAAGCCCTCCACCGAACCCGGGATGAACTCGAGCGAAGCCCTGTCCGAGATCAGCTTGCGGCGCTCGTTGTTGTAGGCATCCGACAACAGGGTGGTGATCGGAATTTCGGTGAACTTCGGGTCGCCGTAAAACTTCTCGCGGTCGGCATAGGCGAGCTTGGCGCATTCGGTCTGCAGGTGAATGAATTCGGGACCGGCGGGGTCGAGCCCGTCAAGTTGAAAGCCTTTCAACAGCGCAAGCTGTTGCAGCATCACCGGGCCCTGGCTCCAGACCCCGGCCTTGCAGACGGTGTAGCGGCCGTAGTCGTAAGTCAGCGGCACTTCGACGGTCGGCTGCCAGCGCGCCATGTCGTCGGCGCGAAGCACGCCGCGATGCGGCGAACCGCTGACGTCCATCACCGCTTGCGTGCGACAGAATTTGTCGATCGCCTCTGCCACGAAACCCTTCGACCACGCACTTCGCGCGCCCTCGATTTGCGCGATGCGATCGCCGCCCGCGCTTTCGGCTTCCTTCAGAATGCGGCCGTAGGTTTCGGCCAATTGCTTGTTGGTGAAGATGCTGCCTGGCTTGGGCACTTCATTGTTGGGAAGATAGATCGCCGCCGACGTGGTCCAGTGCTTGCGGAATAATTGTTCGACCATCCTGACAGTCGCGGCAGCGCGCTCCAGGAAAGGGTATCCGTCGCTTGCATAGGCGATCGCCGGTTCCAGCACGTCGCGCAGCCGCATCGTGCCGTAATCGCGCAACAGCAGCATCCAGGATTCGAAGGTACCGGGAACGCAGGCCGCGAGCAGCCCGGTGCCGGGCACCATTTCCAGGCCCTCGTTTTTGTAATGCGCGATGGTCGCGCCCGCAGGCGCCGGGCCCTGTCCGCAAATGACCTCGATTTTGGCGCGCCTGGCATCGTGCACGATGATCGGAACGTCGCCGCCCGGGCCGTTCAGATGTGGCTCGACCACCTGCAGCGTGAAAGCCGTGGCGACGCCGGCGTCGAATGCATTGCCGCCTTTTTCCAGGATGCCCATTCCGACCGCGGTGGCGATCCAGTGGGTGGACGTGACCACCCCGAACATGCCTTCGATTTCCGGCCGGGTGGTGAATGGATCTGGATTGATGTGGCTCATGAGTGTCCGGTTATTTGCGGCTTTGGCTGGCGGCGGCACTTGATCACAGCCGGAGCGGTCTGCCAACCGGCTCCTCGGCTTTTGATCAAGCGGGAACGGCGGCTTCCGCGGGTTTGTTAACGGCGTGACAGGCGACGCCGTCAATCAGCTCAGGGGTCTTTCTGCGGCAGAGGTCGAAAACCAGCGGACAGCGCGGATTGAAGGCGCATCCGGACGGCGGGTCGATCGGGTTGGGGATTTCACCCTTGACGGGGATCCGTTGCCGGCCGGACATCGCAAGATCGGGCACCGCGCCCAGGAGCATTTTGGTGTAGGGCATTCGCGGATTGGCGAACAGCTCGCGCCCCTCGGCAATCTCCACGATGCGGCCGAGATACATCACGCCGATCCGACTGGCCATATGCCGGACCACGGCCAGATTGTGGCTGATGAAGAGATAGGTGAGGCCGAGCTTGTCCTGCAGATCGCGCATCAGATTGAGGATCTGCGCCTGCACCGAGACGTCGAGCGCGGAAGTCGGCTCGTCGCAGACGATGAATTCGGCCTCCGACGCCAGCGCCCGCGCGATCGCGATGCGCTGCCGCTGCCCGCCGGAAAACTCGTGTGGGTATTTCCAGCCATCGTCGGCATGAAGGCCGACCAGGCCGAGCAGTTCGCCAACGCGCGCGCGAATGTTGCGGTCGCCCTGGATCAGGTCGAAGGCGCGGATCGGTTCGGCGATGATGGCATCGACCCGAAGCCTCGGGTTGAGGCTCGCATAGGGGTCCTGAAAAATCATCTGGATGCGGCGGCGCAATCGCCTGCGCGCCGGCAACTGGCGCGGGTCCGTCATCGACACGGCGTCAATCACGACTTCGCCCGAGGTCGGCCGCAAAAGTCCGACCACCATCCGCGCCACGGTGGTCTTTCCGGAGCCGGATTCGCCGACGAGTGCAAAGGTCTCACCCCTCGTGATGTCGAAGGTTATGCCGTCGACCGCCTTGAGGAATTCCAGATGACCGCCTTCGAGCACCCGATTGAGCCACGGTTTCGAAACATCGAAGACGCGGCGCAGGTTTTTGACTTCGACAAAGGATTTCGTGCTCATGCCGCGCTTTCCTTGGCGTCGGCGTCATAGAGATGGCAGGCCACCGCCTGCGTTCCCCGCGCGATCGGTTCCGGCCGCTCCTTTCGGCAGCGATCGAAGGCGAAGGCGCAACGCGGGTTGAACGAGCAGCCCTGCGGAATTGCGGAAAGCCGCGGCATGGCGCCTGGAATCTGGACCAGCCGCGCGGCATCGCTTGCAAGGGTCGGGATCGCGCCCATCAGGCCCTTGGCGTAGGGATGCAGCGGATTCTGCACCACGTCCCGCACCGGGCCGATTTCCGCGATACGGCCCGAATACATCACCGCGACACGGTCCGAGGTCTCGGCGATCACCCCCATGTCATGGGTCACGAGCATCACGGCCGTGCCATGATCGCGCCCGAGCCGCTTGATCAATGATATGATCTGCGCCTGCACCGATACGTCGAGCGCGGTGGTGGGCTCGTCGGCGATGATCAATTCGGGTTCGGCGCAAATCGCAAGCGCGATCACGACCCGCTGACGCATCCCGCCGGAAAATTCGTGCGGATAGGCATCGATGCGCTTGTCGGGTGCGGGTATGCCGACCTCGGCAAGGAGATCGATGGCGCGCCGGCGCGCTGCCTGTTCCGATAAATTCATGTGGGTCCGGATCGTCTCGACCAATTGATCGCCGATGCGGTAAAGCGGGTTGAGGCTCGTGAGCGGGTCCTGGAAGATCATCCCGATCCGCTTTCCGCGCATCCGCCGCATCTCGTCCGGCGGCAGATTGTCGATCCTCATGCCCGACAGATGGATTTCGCCGCCGGCGATGCGGCCGGGGGGATCGATCAGTCCGATCACCGCAAGACCGGTGACGGATTTTCCCGCACCGGATTCGCCAACCACGCCCAGCACCTCACCCTTGGCGATATCGAAGGAAATTCCGTCGATCGCGCGCAGCACGTGATGGCGGGTGACGAACTCGACCCGGAGATTGCGCACTGACAGGACGGGTTCGCTCATGCGCTACGAGATCCCAAAATCACGCCGCTCCTCACCGCAGTTTCGGATTGAGCGCGTCGCGCAGCCAGTCGCCGAGCAGATTGATGGACAGGATCAGCGCGGCCAGCGCCAGTCCGGGAAAAGCGACGATCCACCATTCGCCGGCGAACAGATAATTGTTGCCGATCCGCATCAGCGTACCGAGCGAGGGCATGGTGTCGGGCATGCCGGCGCCGAGAAACGACAGGGTCGCCTCGGTGATGATCGCGAGCGCCAGATTGATGGTCGCGATCACCAGGATCGGGCCCATGGCGTTGGGCAGCACGTGGCGCAACATGATCACGGGCGCTGGCAAGCCGATCAACTGTGCGGCGGCGACATAGTCCTTGTTCTTTTCCACCATGACCGAGCCACGCACGGTGCGCGCATACTGCACCCAAAAGCTCAGGCCGATCGCAAAAACCAGCACGGCAAGCGTGGTCATGGCGTCCAGGCGATTGCCGAACAGGGATTTGACAATGCCGTCGATGAGAAGCGCGATCAGGATCGCAGGAAAAGTGAGCTGCACGTCAGCAATGCGCATGATCAGGCCGTCCACGGCACCGCCGAAATAGCCGGCGATCAGCCCGAGCAGAATGCCGAGCGTGCCGGAGAACAGGACGCCAAGCACGCCTACGATCAGCGAAATCCGCAAGCCGTAGAGGATGGCCGAAAACACATCGCGGCCCTGCTCGTCGGTGCCGAGCAGGAACGGGCTTTGCCCGTCGGCGGTCCACAGCGGGGCGATGCGCGAATTGATGAGTTGAAGCTGCGCCGGGTCGAACGGATTCTGCACGGCGAGCATGGGTGCCAAAATGGCGAGCAGGAAGAACAGCAGCGTCACGACTGCGGCGGCGATGGTGAGGCGGGAGCGTCGGAACGAATAGAACACGTCGCTATGAAGCGCGCGCCGAAACAGGCCAGGCGAATGCACGCGCGCTTGCGATGCGTTCGAATGAGCCTGGTGGGTTGCGGCGGCGTCGGACATTTTCGAAGCTCTCGCCTTTAGGCCGGTCGGCCGATGGTGGCGCGCAGGCGCGGATCGACCACGGTGTAAAGGATGTCCACCACGAGGTTGATGGTGACGAAGATCAACGACACCATCAAGAGATACGCCGCCATGATCGGAATATCGACATTTTGCACCGCCTGCACGAACAAGAGCCCCATGCCTGGCCATTGGAAAACGGTTTCGGTGATGATGGCGAATGCAATTACCGAGCCAAATTGCAGGCCGGCGACGGTGATGACCGGAACCAGCGTGTTCTTCAGCGCATGACCGAAGTGAATGGCGCGGGTGGTCAACCCGCGCGCCCGCGCAAAGCGGATGTAATCGGTGCGCAGCACCTCGAGCATCTCGGCCCGCACCAGCCGCATGATCAGTGTCATCTGGAACAGGCCGAGCGTGATCGAGGGCATGATCAGCGCCTTCAAGCCGGAAACGGTGAGCAATCCGGTCGTCCACCAGCCGATCCGCACCACTTCGCCGCGGCCGAACGAGGGCAGCCAGCCGAGCGTCACCGAGAAGAGGTAGATCAGGAGAATGCCGATCAGAAAGGTCGGCAGCGAAATCCCGACCAGCGAAACCGCCTGAAAAATCTTCGCCAGCAGCGTGTCGCGTCGCAGAGCCGAATAGACCCCCATCAGGATGCCGAAGACGAGGGCGAGAATCGTGGCGCAGGTGGCAAGCTCCAGCGTCGCCGGCAATCGCTCTTTCAGGAGGTCGGCCACCGGCAGGCGGAACTGGTAGGAGACGCCGAACTTGAACTGCGCCGCGTTGGCGAAATAATGGGCGAACTGGACCAGCACCGGATCGTCCAGGCCGAGCGATTTTCGGATCTCGGCGCGCTCGGCCGCCGAGGTGTCGATGGAAACGATCTGGTTGACAGGATCGCCTGCGAAACGGAACATCGAGAACGCGATGATCCCGACGGCGATCATGACGCCGATGGCCTGGATTGCCCGGCGAAGGGTGAAAGCGAGCATCTCTTCCTTTCACTTCCCTTGAGAGGCGGAAACGACAGAGGCGGAAACGACAAGTGCCGCCCATTTGAAGTTCCTGCGCCACAAGCGGCAAATTCCGATCAGGAACTTCAAATGGAAAAGCGGCACTAGAATCATAAGTTTACTAGTGCCCATAACTTCCGAAGTTCGTGAAAGGTGGGTGCTGAGGTGTAGCACGAACTTCGGAAAGTGGGCACTAGTCCCGGAAGCTGAACCTTCCGGGACCTCGAATTTGACAGCACTGCTATTCCTGTTTCGTGGCCCAGTAGAGCAGTACCTGGTTGTCCGCACGCTGGGTCAATTTCACCTTTTTCGAGACGCCCCAGGCCAACGCCTGCTGATGCAGCGGGATGTAGCCGTAATCCCGGATGCCGAATTCGAAGGCTTTCTTGATCATCAGATCGCGCTTGGCGATATCGGGCTCGACCAGGATCTTGTCGGCGAGCGCGTCGAGTTCCTTGTTGCAATAGCCGCCGAGATTGGCTTCGCCCCGGGTCGGCTCCCTGGGGTCGGTACGGCAGCCCATGATGTCGTAGAGCACATTGTGGGAATCCATCGAGGCCGGTGTCCAGCCCAGGAGATAGAACGAGGTCTGGTAACCGCCGGGCTTGAGCACCTTGCCAAAATACTGCGCCTTGGGTTGCGCGAGCAGGGTCACCTTCACGCCGATGCGCGCGAGCATGCCGACGACGGCCTGGCAGATGTCGGCATCGTTGACATAGCGATCGTTGGGACAATCCATGGTGACTTCGAAGCCGTCAGGGTAGCCTGCCTCGACCATGAGTTTCTTGGCGGCATCCGGATCGGCTTTCGGCCGGGTGAAATCCTTCGACAGAGGGAAGAGTTGAGGCGCGATCATCAGTGCCGAAGGCGTCGACAGCCCGCGCATCACGCGGTTCTTGATCAGCTCCACATCGATTGCCCTGTAAAAGGCTTCGCGAACGCGGATGTCCTTGAACGGGTTCTTGCCCTTGACGTTGGAATAGAGGAGTTCGTCGCGCACCTGGTCCATGCCCAGGAAAAGCGTACGAACTTCCGGTCCGGTCAGCACGGTGGCGTTACCCCCCGCATTGACCCGCTGGATGTCCTGGGTCGGCACCGGCTCGATGACGTCGACCTCGCCGGACAATAGCGCAGCGACCCGCGTTGCGGCCGATCCGATCGGCGTGAAGACGATCTCCTTGAGATTGTGCTCCGCCTTGCCCCACCAATTCGGGTTCGGCTTGAACACGGTCTTCACGCCCGGCTGATGGCTCTCGATGATGAAGGGGCCGGTGCCGTTTTCGTGCAGCGAGGCATAGCTCGGCGTGGTCGCCGAGGCCGGCGTCGGCGCGATCGAATTGTTTTCCTCGCACCATTTCTTGTCCATGATGAACCAGCCGTCCCATTGCGAAATGAGGATGGGATTGGGCGAGTCGAGTTTTACGTCCACCGTGTAGTCGTCGACCTTGACGAACTTGGCATCAGCGGGAACGTTGGTCAGAAAGTTGGAGCCCTTGGCGCGCACGCGGTCGGCGGAAAAAATCACGTCATCGGCGGTGAAGGGATCGCCGTTGTGAAATTTGACATTCTTTCGCAGATGGAAACGCCAGCGCGTCGGCTCCAGGATTTCCCAGCTTTCGGCGAGCGCCGGCGCGATCTTCAGCTCTTTGTCGCGAGTGACGAGGCCCTCATAGACATGTGCATGATGAGCGATGGTGGTGGTTTCCTTGAGCGTATAGGGATCGAGCGATTTCAACTCGCCCTGATTGGCGTAACGGAGCGTCTGGCTTGACGCCGGCGTCATGACACAAGCGACGATCAGGATGGTGGTCGCTGCAAGAAGGAATTGACGTACCGGCATAATTTGGCGCTCTCCGCATGCTGTTTGGGCCTGTCGAGGCCGACAATCTGCCAGAGTTTGGCCGCGGCGCAAGCGCCATTTCCCCCAAAGCGAAGCCGGTTTGCGCAGCGGCTGCGCCATGACTAGCTAGTGCGGTGGATTTGACGTTCGCTTCACTATCGCCGCGAGTCCTCATGGCGAATATCAAATCCAAAATCGCACTAGAATCTTGTATTTGCTGGTGTCCCTTGGGCTCTGACATTCGCAAATGCGCTCGCTAGGAAGGAGTGATGGATGGCGGAACTGAAGGCCGATGTTGTCGTGCTGGGCGCGGGCATGGTCGGCGTGTCGGCTGCTTTGCACCTGCAGCGGCGCGGGCGCGACGTCATCCTGGTCGACAAGAACGAGGCAGCTGGCGAAGAGACCAGTTTCGGAAATGCCGGCCTGATCGAATGCGCTTCGGTTTTCCCCTACATGTTCCCGCGCGACGTCAGAGAGATCGTTCAATACGCGTTCAACCGCTCGCCGCAGGCGCACTATCGACTGTCCGATCTGCCTTACTTCCTGCCATGGCTGGTGCGCTACTATCTGGCGTCTTCGCCCGCCCGCGCGCTGCACAGCGCCCTTTCGGAACTGCCCTTGATCCAGCGCAGCCTCATCGAGCACGAGGCGCTGATTGCGGAAGCCGGCGTCCCGGAACTGTTGCGCCGCACCGGCTGGCTGAAACTGTTTCGATCCGAAAGGAGCTTTGCCAATGGCGTGAAAGAGGTCGAGCGTGCGAGCCAGTTTGGCGTTCCCAGTGAGGTTCTAAAACCTTCCGCGATCGCGGCACGAGAACCCCATCTGAGCGGTGACTTCACTGGCGCGATCTATTTGCCGACGCCGGAATTTGTTCCCGATCCGGGCGCATTGGCCAAGGCCTATACGGCGCTGTTCAAGCGCAAGGGCGGGCGCTTTCTGGTCAGCGATGCCAAAACGCTCGAGCAGGACGCAAAAGGGTGGCGTGTGCGTGGGGCCGCTGCGCGCGAGGCGGTCGTGGCGCTCGGACCGTGGTCGGACCTGGTGTTCCGTCGTCTTGGATATTCCATCCCGCTCGGGGTCAAGCGCGGCTATCATTTGCACCTGGCGCCGGGCGGCAATGCTGTCCTTCACGAGCCCGTTCTGGATTCCGATCTCGGCTTTGTGCTCGCGCCGATGAACCGCGGCATTCGGCTCACAACCGGCGTCGAATTTGCCCGCCGCGATGCGCCGCCGACGCCGGTCCAGGTCCAACAGGCGCTGCCGCGGGCACGCGCCCTGTTCCCGCTGGGAGAGGCGATCGATGCAAAACCCTGGATGGGCGCGCGGCCGTGCCTGCCCGATATGCTTCCGGTGATCGGCCAGGCGCCTCGCCATGCCGGGCTGTGGTTTGATTTCGGCCACCAGCACCACGGCTTGACGTTGGGTCCCGCGACCGGGCGACTGCTTGCGGAAATGATGACGGGGCAGGCGCCTTTCGCCGATCCGAGGCCGTTTGCCGCGGATCGTTTTGGTTGACCATATGCGTTGATTTAGCGCCTCAGCCGCCTTCCGGCCGCCTCAAGCCCGCTTGCTACCACCGGCCTCTGGCGGCGATACTGTCCAGGGGCGGCACCGCTAGCAGGAGTGCATATGAAGGTTAACGTGGAAATAGACTGCACGCCGCTCGAGGCCCGGCAGTTCTTCGGGCTTCCGGACGTGCAGCCGATGCAGACTGCGGTCATGGAAAAACTCCAGAACCAGATGATGGAAAATATCCAGAAGGTCTCGCCGGAAGCCTTGATGCAGAGCTGGCTTTCGTTCGATCCGAAGTTCGCCGAGCGGTTTGGAGACATGTTCGCCGCCATGACGGGCCTCGGCGGCACGCGCACGTCCGACAAGAAATGACCGAATTCGCCGATGGAGGCGAGGAAACAGGCCGGCTGCGTCCGCCCGGCCTTGGCCTGCTGCTGGCCGAGATCCGGGGAATATTCGAGTTCAACGCCAGCCTGATGCTGTCGCCATTCCTGATGGGCGCGCCGAGAGGCGACGGCCATCCGGTGCTGACCTTGCCGGGCTTTCTCGCCAGCGACCTGTCGATGGCCCCGATGCGGCGATATCTGACGGAACTCGGATATGATCCCCACGCCTGGCGGATGGGCCGCAACGTCGGCGGGATCGCGCGCCTGCGGTCCGCGTTGCGCAAGCGCCTTGGCGAGATTTACCAAACCAGCGGCCGAAAGGTGAGCATCGTCGGCTGGAGCCTGGGCGGCGTCTATGCGCGCGATCTGGCGCTGCACGCGCCTCAGATGGTGCGCTATGTGGTGACGCTGGGAAGCCCGTTTGCAAATGACGTGAGAGCGACCAACGCCACGCGACTTTATGAAGCGTTGTCGGGTGAGACGGTCGATGCCGACCTCGAGCTTCGCGAGGCACTCGCAGGCGATTTGCCCGTCCCGACGACCTCGATCTATTCGCGCGCCGACGGCGTCGTGAACTGGAATACCTGCCGATTGCGTCCCTCCGATACCTCCGAAAATATCGAGGTGTTCCTAGCCAGCCATATCGGGCTGGGCGTGAATCCAGCCGTGTTGTGGGCCGTTGCCGACCGTCTGGCCCAGGCCGAGGGCCAATTCAGTCAATTTGACCGATCCGGGCCCTTTGCCATTGCATATGCGCCCGCAGAACAGGCACAATCCTGACCGCGTTCCGAGCGAGGGGACCAGAGCGCCGGAAGCACCGCTAGGGACACTAGCGTGCCACGTGAATCATTCACGGGAGGAGCCTATGAGCGACGCCAGGAAGCTGTCCTCAATGGATGCGTCGTTTCTGTATCTGGAAACGCCGGAAATGCCGATGCATGTCGGAAGCATGGCGATCTTCCGCCTGCCCGACGATTACAAGGGCGACTTTTTCGAAGAATTCAAGGCGATGATCGCCTCGCGCCTGCACGTCGCGCCGATCCTGAAAGCGCGTCTGGAAAAGGCACCGCTCGACATCGATCATCCTTCCTGGGTCGAGGATGACCAGTTCGATATCGACCGCCATATTTTCCGCGCAAGCCTTCCGGCGCCGCACGATCGTGCGACGCTGGAGCGCATCGTCGGCTGGATGCATGCCAAGCTTCTCAACCGCGCCCGTCCGCTCTGGGAGTTCTACGTCTTCGAAGGCATGAAGGACAACGAGATCGGGCTTTATTCCAAGATGCACCACGCCTGCATCGATGGCGGCGCCGGTGCTGCGCTGACCAACATGATCTATGACGTGACGCCGATCCCGCGCCAAATCGATCCGCCAACAGCGCGGCCCAAGGTTGGGCAGGAGCCGCGCGACATCGCCGCCAATCTTCTCGATTCCTATCAGCAGCTTTGGCGCCAGCCATTCGATGCCTCGACGGCTGCCAAGGGCATCGACCTGCCGCGATCGGGAAAGAGCGACCTCGGTTCGATCCTGTTCGACAACGCGATGTTCCAGATCGAGAACGCCGTCAAATTCGTCGGCAATGTGCCGACCATGCTCAAAAGTGTCTCCGACGTGATCGGAAAGATCAGCGATCCGAAATCGCGCGACAGCATCGCCAGCATGATGTCGCCGCCGACCATTCTCAACAAGGCGATCTCCTCGGAGCGCAGCTTCGCCGGCGTCTCGATCCCGCTGAGCAGCGCCAAGGCCATTGCCAAGCAGGCCGGAGGCAAGTTGAACGACGTGGTGCTTGCGGTGTCGAGCGGCGTGGTGCGGCGCTATCTCTTGGAGCGCGGCGCACTGCCTGCGAAATCGTTGACCGCCGGGGTGCCGATCTCGTTGCGCGAAGAAGGCAATACCGAGGCCAACAACCAGGTGTTCGGCATGATCTGCTCGATCGCCACCAATGTCGACGATCCCAAGACGCGGCTTGAGACGATCATCGAGCGATCGACCAAGTCCAAGGAGATGTCGCATCCGCTGCGGGCGCTGATGCCGCAGATGCAGAACGTCTCGATGCTCGGCGCACCGATCCTGATCCAGATCCTCGCTCTTCTCTACAGCCGTTCGAGCCTGTCGGACGTATTGCCGCCGGCGGCAAATATCACCGTATCGAACGTTCCCGGACCGCGCCAGACGCTGTACGCTGCGGGCGCCGAATTGCTGCACATCTTCCCGGTTTCGATCTCGACCCACGGACTTGCGCTCAACATCACCGTGCAGAGCTACCGCGATCAGCTCGACTTCGGTTTCATCGCCGGGGCCAACATCATTCCGCATGTCCAGGAACTCTGCGACATGGTGCCTGCAGAATTTGCGGCACTGGAGGCGGCTTTTGCTCCACCTCAAGCCGACGTCAAGGGCGCTGCCGAGTAGGGACAAAACAATGATCGAAATGCCGCCGCTGCAATTCGCGACGACCAACGGGATTCGGATGGGCTTTTATGAGGCTGGTCCGAAAGCCGACAAGCCGCCGCTCGTTCTCTGCCACGGCTGGCCGGAGATCGCGTTTTCCTGGCGCCATCAGATCAAGGCGCTGGGCGAGGCCGGCATTCGGGTGATCGCGCCGGACCAGCGCGGCTATGGCGCAACCGACGCTCCCGAAGCGGTCGAAGACTACGATTTCGAGCATCTGACCGGCGATCTCGTCGGTCTGCTCGATGATCTGAAGATCGACAAGGCCATCTTCGTTGGTCACGACTGGGGCGGATTTGTCGTCTGGCAGATGGCGCTTCGACATCCCGACCGCGTCGCCGGCGTTGTCGGCGTCAACACGCCGCACGCAAATCGCGCGCCAGCGGACCCGATCGAATTGATGCGCAAACGCTTTGGCGAGCAAATGTATATCGTGCAATTTCAAAATCCCTCGCGCGAGGCGGACAAGATCTTCGACAGCCGCGTCGAGCAGACCTTCGATGCCTTCATGCGCAAGCCGGCGCCGCGCAAGGACGTCGCTCCGGCAGAGCCACCGACCGCGGGCGTCGGCGCCTCGCCCAGGCTCAATCTGGCATTTCCGCAAATGATTGCCGGGTACGACGCCAGGCACGACCCGCGAACGCCGATCCTGTCGCCGGAGGAAAAGAAGGTTTTTGTCGATACCTTCACCGGGACCGGCTTCACCGGAGGGATCAACTGGTACCGCAACTGGACCCGCAACTGGGAGCGCTCGGCCGGGCTCGATCATACGGTGCGTGTGCCGTCGCTGATGATCATGGCCGAGAACGACGCCGTGCTGCCGCCATCGGCGGCCGATGGCATGGAAAAGATCGTTCCTGATCTCGAGAAATATCTGGTTCGCGGCAGCGGCCATTGGACCCAGCAGGAAAAGCCGGAGGAGGTCAGCAACAAGCTGATCGAATGGCGGAGAAGGCGGTTTGGATAATTGTCATTGCGAGCGAAGCGAAGCAATCCAGAGATTCGAGGCAACTTGGTCCTTCTTTTTTCGTCATGGCCGGGCTTGACCCGGCCATCCACGTCTTTGCTTCCTCCGAAAACGAGGCAAGTCGTGGATCACCGGGACAAGCCCGGTGATGACGGCTTCATCGTGATTGCGACGAAGGCCTCGCGGAAGTTCTGGATTGCACCGCTCTTCGCTCGCAATGACGATCATTGAGCAGGAAATTCGCAATGCCAGCCAAAAACAAACTGTCTCCCATCCCGCATCCGCCCATGAAACCGGTAGTCGGGAACATGCTGTCGCTGGATTCAACGGCGCCGGCGCAGAATCTGGCGCGGCTCGCAAGGGAACTGGGGCCGATCTACTGGATGGACATGATGGGCGCCCCGCTCGTCGTGGTCTCCGGCCACGATCTCGTCGACGAGCTCAGCGACGAGAAGCGCTTCGGCAAGGTGGTGCGCGGCCCACTGCGACGGGTGCGCTCGATCGGCGGCGACGGCCTTTTCACCGCGGATACGAGCGAGCCGAACTGGAGCAAGGCCCACAACATCCTGCTGCAGCCGTTCGGCAACCGCGCCATGCAGTCCTACCACCCGAGCATGGTCGACATCGCCGAGCAGCTGGTGAAGAAGTGGGAGCGACTGAACGCGGACGAGGAGATCGAAGTCGTTCACGACATGACCGCACTCACGCTCGACACCATCGGACTGTGCGGCTTTGACTACCGTTTCAATTCGTTCTATCGGCGCGACTATCATCCATTCGTGGCGTCGCTGGTCCGCTCGCTCGAGACCATCATGATGATCCGCGGCCTGCCGCTGGAAAATCTCTGGATGCAGAAGCGGCGGCGCGATCTTGCTGCCGACGTCGCTTTCATGAACAAGATGGTCGACGAAATCGTTGCCGAGCGCCGCAGAAGCGCCGCGGGCAGCGATGACAGGAAGGATTTGCTTGCCGCCATGATGACGGGTGTCGACCGCGTCACCGGCGAGCAACTCGACGATGTCAACATCCGCTACCAGATCAACACGTTTTTGATCGCGGGCCACGAAACGACCAGCGGACTGCTGTCGTGCACGCTTTACGCGTTGTTGAAACATCCCGAGGTTCTGAAAAAGGCTTACGAGGAGGTCGACCGGGTGTTCGGGCCCGATGTCAACGCCAAGCCGACCTTTCAGCAGGTGACGCAACTTACCTACATCACCCAGGTGTTGAAGGAAGCGCTGCGGCTGTGGCCGCCCGCACCCGCCTACGGCATCGCGCCGTTTGCCGATGAAGTTATCGGCGGCGATTACAGGCTCAAGAAGAACATCTTCATCACCGTGCTCGTGTTGGCGCTGCATCGCGATCCCTCGGTGTGGGGCCCCAATCCGGATGCGTTCGATCCGGAGAATTTTTCCCGCGAGGCGGAAGCTGCGCGTCCGGTCAACGCCTGGAAACCGTTCGGTAACGGCCAGCGCGCCTGCATCGGCCGCGGCTTTGCGATGCATGAGGCGGCGCTTGCGATCGGCATGATCCTGCAACGCTTCAGGTTGATCGACGTCCATCGCTACCAGATGCATCTGAAGGAGACGCTGACGATCAAGCCGGAGGGTTTCAGGATCAAGGTACGGCCGCGCGAGGACAAGGAGCGCGGCGCCTATGCAGGCCCGTCGGCGACGGCGGCGGTTTCCGGCGCGGCGACGGCGCCCCGCGGGCGGACCCGTCCCGGACACAATACGCCGCTGCTTGTGCTGTACGGATCGAATCTCGGCACCGCGGAAGAACTCGCAACGCGCGTGGCCGATCTCGCCGAGGTCAACGGCTTTGCAACGCGGCTGGCGCCGCTCGACGATTTCGTCGGCAAGTTGCCGGAAGAGGGCGGCGCATTGATCTTTTGTGCGTCCTATAACGGCGCGCCGCCGGACAACGCCACGCAATTCGTCAAATGGCTGGGCGGCGATTTGCGCAAGGATGCGTTCGCAAGGCTGCGCTACGCCGTGTTCGGCTGCGGCAACAGCGACTGGGCCGCGACCTATCAGGCCGTACCGCGCTTCATCGACGAGAAATTGGCCGCGCATGGCGGCCGCGGCGTCTTTACGCGCGGCGAGGGCGATGCGCGCGGCGATCTCGACAGCGACTTCGAGAGCTGGTTTACCAGGCTCGCCCCGCTTGCGACCCGGGAATTCGGCATCGAATCCAGTTTCGCCCGCAGCGCCGAGGACGAACCGCTGTACAGCGTCGAGCCGGTTGCGCCGTCAGTGGTCAACGCCGTGGTCGCGCTCGGCGGCGCTTCGCCCATGAAGCTGCTGACCAACAACGAGTTGCAGAACAAGGCTGGCGCCAACGCCTCGGAGAGGTCGACCCGGCACATCGAGGTGCAATTGCCCGCCGGCCTCAGCTACCGGGTCGGCGATCACCTCAGCGTCGTACCGCGTAACGATCCGGCGCTGGTCGATGCGGTTGCCCGCCGGTTCGGGTTTCTTCCCTCCGACCAGATTCGCCTGCAGGTCGCGGAAGGCCGGCGCGCGCAGTTGCCCGTCGGTGAAGCGGTGTCGGTGGGCAGGCTTCTGGCGGATTTTGTCGAATTGCAACAGGTCGCGACCCGCAAGCAGATCCAGATCATGTCCGAGCACACCAACTGCCCGGTCACCAAGCCGAAGCTGCTCGCCTTTGTCGGAGATGATGCCGCCTCCGCCGAGCGTTATCGCGCGGAGATCCATGCCAGGCGCAAATCGGTGTTCGACCTTCTGGAGGAATATCCGGCCTGCGAATTGCCGTTGCATGCCTACCTGGAAATGCTGTCGCTGCTCGCGCCGCGCTATTATTCGATTTCGTCCTCGCCCTCGGTCGATCCGTCGCGTTGTAGCGTCACCGTCGCTGTCGTCGAGGGACCCGCCGCCTCGGGCCGCGGCATCTACAAAGGCATTTGTTCGAACTATCTCGCCGGCCGCCGTGTCGGCGAAACCATCCAGGCTACCGTGCGTGAAACCAAGGCCGGTTTCCGCCTGCCCGATGATCCCGCCGTGCCGATCATCATGATCGGTCCTGGCACGGGCCTTGCGCCGTTCCGTGGCTTCCTGCAGCAGCGCGCCGCCTCGAAAGCAGGCGGAGCGACCCTCGGCCCGGCGATGCTGTTCTTCGGCTGCCGCCATCCCGAGCAGGACTATCTTTACGCCGATGAACTGAAGGCCCATGCCGCAGGCGGCATCACCGAACTCTACACCGCGTTCTCGCGTGGCGAGGGTCCGAAAACCTATGTGCAGGATCTGGTCGCAGCCGAGCAGGATCGCGTGTGGAAGCTGATCGAGGACGGCGCAATCATCTATGTCTGTGGCGACGGCGGCAAGATGGAGCCGGACGTCAAGGCCGCGCTGGTTGCGATCTACCGCGAGCGCACCGGCGCCGACAGGGACGCCGCTCAGCGCTGGATCGATGATCTCGGCGCCGGAAATCGCTACGTGCTCGACGTCTGGGCGGGCGGGTAGGCTTTACCGCCGCGGTGGCAAGCGCTCGAAGCTCGGCGTCCCCTCAGGGATTGCATGAAACGGCTGCTTGTCGCAGGTGTAGATCGCCATTTGCGGACTGCCGAACACCGCGGGATCATCGAGCGTGCCGACTTTGACAATGGCAGCCGCCAATCCGGGCCGCCGGGTAAGAAGATGAGTGCCGCACTCGCCGCAGAATTCCCGCGTCACCGCGCGCTCGAGGTCGCTGCGGGTAAACTTCCTGGGCGTGCCCTTGGTGAAGCTGAAGCCGTCGAGTGGCATCAGCATGAACATGTTCGGCGAGCCGCCGCTGATATATTGGCATTCCCGGCAGTGGCATTGCGCTTTCATCATCGGCTCGCCCTCGGCGACATAGCGCACCTTGCCGCAATAGCAGCCGCCTTCCAGTTTCATGAGACCCTCTCTTTTGACTGATGTGCCGCTTTTCCGGATGCTTCCTTCGCATGCCTGGCGATGCCGTCGATGATTTGCGGCCAGAACGGAATCGGCAGTGCGTGGCCCATGCCCGGGATCATCAGGAGTTTTGCGCCGGGAATCGAAGCGGCGGTGTCCATGCCGCCTTCGGGCCGTACCAGCGGATCGACCGTGCCGTGGATCACCAGCGTTGGCGCCTTGACGGCGGATAGCCGCTCCTTGCGGCTGCCGGAAGCGAGAATGGCGCGAAGCTGGCGTCCGACACCGGCCGGATTGAGGCCGCGTTCATAGGTTCGTTTCCCCCGCGCGATATCAAGTTCCTCGTCCTCCGGGAAGCTGCCGACGCGCAGGACCTTCCAGGTCTTGACGAAGCGATCGAGGTATTCCTCTCTCGTGGCGGGCGGCGGCGCCATCAGGATCGCCATCGCTTCACGGCTCGCCTGCGGCAGTTTGGGATTGCCGGTGCTCGACATGATCGAAGTGAGCGAGCGCACGCGCTCCGGAAACGAGATCGCGATTTCCTGCGCGATCATGCCGCCCATCGAGGCGCCGACGAGATGCGCCGACTTGATGCGGAGCGCGTCCATCAGGCCAACCGTATCCTCCGCCATGTCGCGCAATTTGTAAGGCGCCTGGACCGGGATCCTGAGGAACCGCAGCTTGAGCAGTTCCATCGCGGTCAGGCGCTTGCCGCCAGAGAGGCGGCTGGACTTGCCGATGTCGCGATTGTCGAAGCGGATGACGCGAAAGCCGCGCGCGGCGAGCTGGCGGCAAAAATCGTCGTCCCAATGGATCATCTGGGCACCGAGCCCCATGATCAAAAGCATGGGCTCGGCGGCCGGATCGCCGAAGATCTCGTAACAAAGGTCGATGCCGTTGGCGCGAGCGAGCTGTGGCGGCTGATGAGGTGACGGGTTCAATTGGGCATTCCTTCGTGAAATGGCTTTGCAAAGATTTCTATGACACGGTTTTTCGCGGCACAGAAGGCTCTTCAGGTTGACCGGCTAGTGGTCCGATTCTAACATTCGCATCCCATTGCTGCGGACACCTTTTGCGAATGTTGGAATCAAAGGACCACTAGCAAGTATAGGATTTTAGTGGAGTTTAGGATTTGACATTCGCTTTGCCAGTGCGCGGCCAGGTGGGGAGCGAATGTCAAATCCACTCCACTAAGCACAACGGTGTGGAATGAAATAACCGAAGTCGGCCGCGCGGGCACTTGACGCCGCGACAAGCCTCGACTTTCGCAATCATGCCGGAGGACGCCGATGGCAGACAAGAGCAACGATCCAGTCGCGTTGTGGCAAAACATGATCGGCGAGATGGAGAAGGGGTTTAACGCCTTCGCCAATCAGGCCATGGCGTCGCCGCAATTCAGCAAGGTCATGAACCAGGTAGGCGGCACCACGGCGGGAGCGCAAAAGCAGCTTGCCGACCTCATGGAAAAATACCTGGTATCCCTGAACCTGCCGAGCCGGGAGCAGATGGTCAGCATGGCGGAGCGGCTGGCCTCGATCGAGGGGCAGCTGAACGAGATCAAGACGCTCCTGCAGCAAGTGCACGGGCAGGCCGGCACGTCGAACGCGCCGGCAGCGCCGCGGCCGCCGCGCACCAAGCGCCCGCCTTCGCCGCCCTCGGGCGAAGGCGGAGAGCAAAAATGAACGCCGACGCCGGCCTCAATCCGCTCGGCCTCGACCTGGCCTCGATCCCGGAGCGGATTCAGAGCGAGGTCCAGCGCGCGATTCAACGCAGCATCAAGGGGGTCGAATATATCTCGTCCACGGGACCGTCGCTCGGTTCCACGCCCAAGGACATATTGAGTGTTCGCGGCACGATGAATCTCTATCATTACCGCCCCCTCGCCGACGAGATCTACCGCGTGCCGATCCTGATCGTGATGGCGACCACCAATCGCGGCTACATCCTCGACATGGTTCCCGGCCAGAGCTTCATCGAGTTTCTCCTCAAACGCGGTTACGACGTCTACATGCTGGACTGGACCGCGCCGAAGCCGGAGGAAAAGCGGCTGCGGATGGAGGATTACGTCCTCGATTTCATTCCGGATTGCGTGCGGCGGGTGCAACAGGATTCCGGCGAGAACGACGTTACCGTGATCGGCTATTGCTTCGGCGGCGTCTTGTCGCTGCTTTACGGCTCGATCTTTGCCGACGGGCCGATGAAGAACCTGATCTGCTTCACCACGCCGATCGACTTCCGTGAAATGAAGCTGTTTCAGAGTTTCGCCGACCGCCGCTATTTCGACGTCGATCATCTGATCGACAGCGTCGGCAACGTGCCGCCGGAAATGATCCTGTCCTCGTTCGAGATGCTGCGGCCGGCCTCGCGCGCCGCAAGCCAGGTGCAGCTTTGGGAAAACATCTGGAACGACGAGTTCGTGAAATCCTACCGGATGTTCGATCGCTGGGCGACCGATACGCTGCCGCTGGCAGGCGAATATTTCCGCACCATCACCAAGGACCTGATGTGGGACAACAAGCTCTATAACGACACCATGACGGTGGGCGGGCGCAAGGCTGACATCGCCGACATCAAGGTCCCGATCCTGCATGCGGTGGCCGAGCACGACCACATCGTTCCCTATGATGCCGCCCGGCCCCTGATCCAGAAGGTCGGCTCGGCCGACAAGGAAGAGGTGATGCTCAAGGGCGGCCATGTCAGCCTGGTTGCCGGCGCCAACGCCATCCGGCGGCTGTGGCCCAAACTCGATTCATGGCTATGCGAGAGATCGACATGAGTGAGAAACGCACCTACCCGCGGCATGTCAAAACCGATGCCGGCGAGATCGAATTCCGCCTGATGTCGCGCGCCGACGAGGCCGCCGTGCTTGCCTTCGCGCAACAACTGCCGACCCATGATCTGTTGTTCCTGCCGCGCAATATCAGCCAGTCCAAGGTGCTTTCGGCCTGGATCAACGAGATCGAGCGCGGCGACATCACAAGCCTGCTCGCCATCAGGCAGGGCGTCGTCGTCGGCTGCGGCACGCTGGTGCGCGATCCGCACTCATGGTCGCCCCATGTCGGCGAAATCCGGATGGTGGTGTCGCTGGAGGTCCGCGGTCAGGGCGTGGGCCGGGCGCTGTCGCAGGAGACATTCGCCATCGCGATTGGCGCGGGGCTGGAAAAGCTTTCGGTGCAGATGACGGTCGACCAGCAGGCGGCGATCGCGCTGTTCGAGAGCCTCGGCTTCAAGGCGGAGGCGCTGCTGCACGACCACGTCCGCGACGTCGACGGCAAGAAGCACGACATTGTCGTGCTCGGGCACAACGTGGCGCAGGTTCGGGCACAGCTGGAGGCCTACGGGGTTCCCGGGGCCGTGGCGCAAGGCTGAAGAGGGCTAGATCCCCCGGTTCCCGAGGCAAATCGCCCAAAATTCCGACAATCACGAACTTGTGATATCGCGACGCAGCATGTATATTGCGTTGCAACAACGGCGATGCCATATAAGCCACGCCCCGGGCCATTCGGACGGGGTGAGCCCATAGCTCAAACCTGAGGATGGAGAGACCCCAATGAGCACCGAGAATCCCATGCTGAACAGCGTCAAGGAAGCCTTCGCGCCCGTCACCGAAGCCTTCAAGAATTTCCAGAACATGGAAGTTCCCGAGGCCGCCCGCGAGTTCGTGAAGAAGCAGGCCGAGACTGCCAAGGAGCGCGCCGCCGACTTCTACGCCGGTTCGGAAAAGGCCACTGATGCGATCGAGTCCGCCGTTGCCGGTTCGGTCAGCGAAGCCGCCAAGATCAGCCGCAATATCCAGCAGGCGTTGTACCAGGACGCCGAGGCGTTTTTCGCCGGCATCGACAAGCTGGCGTCGGCCAAGTCGCTGAACGAGGCGGTGCAGATCCAGTCCGACCTCCTGCGCACGCGCGGTGAAACGCTCGTGTCGAGGGCCAAGGCCTCGAGCGAATATCTGAGCAAGCTCGTGACCGAGAGTGCGAAGACCGCTCAGGACAACTTTGCCAAGGTCTACAACAAGACGGCTTGATTGCCTTAAGTATCAGTTGCGTCAGTTCGAAGGCTCGCTTCACGCGGGCCTTCTTTTTTGGCTCTCCACGTCATGCCCGGGCTTGCCCCGGGCATCCACGCCTTACCTTCCTGTGTCGATCAAGACGTGGATGGCCGGGACAAGCCCGGCCATGACGAAGGTGGGCCGTCGCGCTAGGATCGAAGCTGGTTCGTCCTCGATGAAACCCTCATGATCCTTCCCACGACATTCTCGTTCGACACTCCCACTGACGCCGCACGCGCCGCCGAACTGCGGCGGATCAAGGCGCTGGCGACGCTCGTTCTGACCGGCACGCTCGCGCTTTTCGTCGCGGCAAAGCTGCTATTGCCCCTCCACCCCGTGTTCGGCTTTGTCGCCGCCTTTGCGGAAGCTGCGACCATCGGTGGCCTCGCCGACTGGTATGCGGTAGTGGCGCTGTTCAAGCGGCCGCTCGGCCTGCCGATCCCGCATACGGCGATTATTCAGGCCAATCAGAACCGGATCGCCGAAAAACTCGGCGAATTCATCGAAGTGCATTTTCTCGAACCCGGACCTGTCGAGGCCAAGTTGCGCCAGATCGATTTCGGCTCCTTCATCGCCGACTGGCTCCGCGACCGCAAGCGCAGCGCCGATCTCGCCCGCTTCGCGCTCCGCCTTTTGCCCGAGGCGGTGAGCGCGACCGAAACTTCCGGGTTGATGAATTTCATCAGCCGCCGCATCGCCAGCCAATTGCAGGATATCGATCTTGCGCCGCTCGCCGCCGGAACGCTGCGGGCGTTCGTGGCAGAGCGGAGGCATCAGGGCTTGCTTGATGACTTCCTGCGCGGCGTGCACGAGATGCTAACGCAGGCCGAGACCATGGCTATGATCCGCGAGAAAGTCCGCGCCGAACTGCCGACGCTTTTGAAGCTCTATCGCGCTGACAAGTTTCTGGTGAACAAGATCGTCGCCTCGGCAACGGCCTTCCTCGAGGAGGTACGCAAGGATCCCGACCATCCGTTCCGCGGTGAATTCGACCGCATGGTGCTGTCCTTCGTCGACCGGCTTTCCAATGACAAGAGCTATGGCGATCGCATCGACGGCTTGAAGCGCGACCTCCTTGCGCGCCCCGAACTCGGCGAACTTGCGCGAACCATGTGGGCGAATGCGCGCTCGTTCATCGAGCGCAGCGCCAGCGGCGAGAGCCAGGTATTGCAACAGCATCTTGCCGGCATGTTCGTGAAAGCAGGCGAGGCGCTTGCAGCCGATTCCGAATTGCGCGGTGAAATCAACGAGGGATTCGTCACTGTGCTGCGCAGTTTCATCGCCGATCAGAAAAGCGGCGTATCCACTTTCATCGCCGATCAGGTCAAGGCGTGGGACATGGGACAATTGATTTCGCTGATCGAGATCAATGTCGGCCGCGACCTGCAATACATCCGATTCAACGGCTCGTTGATCGGCGGGTTGGCAGGGCTTGCGCTCTACACCTGTGAATTCCTGCTTCGCTTGTTGTGACTTTTAGATCACTGCTGCGATTTAAGCTGCCCGGAGCCATTGTCCGGCCGGCTGGCGGCCGCTTGAATGTTGGAATCAGTATCATAGCTCTATCGACGTTGTTGCACTGCAGAACGACCGTGTGAGAACCGCGTTTTCCGAAAACGACTGATTGGCCGCTTTTTTTAAAGCGGGTCATGGAGAGGAATACGATGTCCGCCACCGCCCAGACGCTGCGCCCGCCGTCGAGAACCCTGATGTTTCTGGAAGGACGCGCGATTTCCGAGTTTGGCGCGTTTCTCGGCGCGCTGCCGCTATTGAGCCTGGCGCCTGGCGGCGATGGGCATCCGGTGCTGGTGCTGCCCGGCCTCGTCGCATCCGACGTTTCGACACGGCCGCTGCGCAGCTTCCTGGAAAACCGCGGCTATGCGGTGACCGGCTGGCGGCAGGGTCGCAATCTCGGCCTGCGCCAGGGCGTGCAGCATGCGATGATCGATCTCGTGCGCGAACTCGCCGACAGCCATAAACGCAAGATCAGCATGGTCGGCTGGAGCCTCGGCGGTCTTTATGCGCGCCAGCTCGCCAAGATGTTGCCCGATCGCGTGCGCTCGGTGATCACGCTTGGCAGTCCGTTCGCGAGCCACCCAAGGGCAACCAACGCCTGGCGCGTCTATGAGATGGCGAGCGGGCGCCGCGCCGACGAGCAGGACCCGCGGTTTGGCGGACGGCTGTCGGAAGCACCGCCGGTGCCGACCACCGCAATCTTCAGCCGCACGGACGGCATCTGTGCGTGGCAAGGCTGCATGGAAAGGACCTCTGCGATGTCGGAAAGCATCGAGGTCGAAAGCAGCCATTGCGGCATGGGTCATCATCCGGCGGTCGTCTACGCGGTCGCCGATCGCCTCGCCCAACCCGAGGGGCAATGGAAGCCGTTCGACCGGAGCGGCTGGCGCAGCCTCGTTTATCCCGATCCGAGCCGGTAAGATTAGCGCGCTGGCGCGTTGGACTCGCATTGTTCGTCATGGCCGGGCAAAAGCGCGAAGCGCGCTTCGCGCTAGATGTCCCGGCCATCAACGTCTTTTCCGCCGGCAACGTTTTGTCGTGGATGCCCGACAAGCCCGGGCATGACGAGATTTCCGAAAGCATTAATTTAGTTCGAGCGTCGCAACGCCGCGCCCAGAACCGTTACGTCATTGTCGCAGAGGCGGAAAACGCGCTATGCGTCTGTCATGCCGCAGCCGCTTGGACGCATCATCGACGAGCTCAAGCGCGAACCCTCGCGCACCGGCTCGATCGTCATCACCGTATTCGGCGATGCGATCGTGCCGCGCGGCGGCTCGGTCTGGCTCGGAACGCTGCTGAAATTCTTCGAGGCGCTCGATATCGACAGCGGCGTGGTGCGCACCGCGATGTCGCGCTTGGCATCCGATGGCTGGCTCGAACGCGAGAAGGTCGGGCGCAACAGTTTTTACCGTCTGACCGACAACGGCCGGCACACGTTTGCGGCCGCCACCACGCATATCTACGATTCGCCCCCGTCCGACTGGACCGGCCGCTTTGAGCTCTTGCTGATCGGCAGAGCCGAGGATCGCGACATCTCGCGCGATGCGCTCAAGAACGCAGGCTTCGGAAGCCCGTTGCCGGGCGTGTGGGTCGCACCGTCAGGTGTTCCGATCCCCGAGGAAGCCGCATCCGCGATCCGTCTCGAAGTATCGGCCGAAGACGACAGCGGTCGTCGTCTCTTGCGCGAGAGCTGGCCGCTCGATCGCACGGCGGAAGCCTATCTGAAATTCATGCGGAGTTTCGAGCCATTGCGCGGTTGGATCGGCCGCCGCGGCCGGCTCAGCGATGAGGACGCCTTCACCGCGCGAGTCCTGCTGATCCATCATTACCGTCGCGTCGTCCTGCGCGATCCGCTGTTGCCTGCTGTGTTGCTGCCTGCGGATTGGCCGGGGCGGGCCGCCCGGGGCCTGTGCGGGGAAATCTACCGCGGGCTGCTACCGGCATCCGAGCAATGGCTCGACCGGCACGGGTCGAACGAAAGCGGGCCATTGCCGCCCGCAGGTGTGGAACTGGAGCGGCGTTTCGGCGATTAGGTTTGGTCGATTAATATGTTACAGAATTATATTGCATATTGAAGTTTTTGTTATATATTGCCGGCAATGATTGCGGAAAGGTCGGCGCATGTACACCCAGGCGCTCAATACGTCGGAAGCCGAAGATCGCAACCTCGAAGATGCGGCGCGTGCTGCGCAGTTCCAGGCGCGCATCGACGCCGAGGAACGCATCGAGCCGAATGACTGGATGCCGGCGGCCTATCGAAAGACGCTGGTGCGGCAGATTTCGCAACACGCGCACTCCGAGATCGTCGGCATGCTGCCGGAAGGCAACTGGATCACCCGCGCGCCGACGCTGCGCCGCAAGGCGGCACTTCTGGCGAAAGTGCAGGACGAATGCGGCCACGGTCTTTACCTCTACGCCGCCGCCGAGACGCTCGGCTCTTCCCGGGAAGAACTCGTCGACCAGATGCTGGCGGGGAAGGCAAAATATTCCTCGATCTTCAATTACCCGACGTTGACCTGGGCCGATATCGGCGTGATCGGCTGGCTGGTCGATGGCGCGGCGATCATGAACCAGATCCCGTTGTGCCGCTGTTCCTATGGCCCTTATGCGCGCGCGATGATCCGGGTGTGCAAGGAGGAATCGTTTCATCAGCGGCAAGGCTACGAGATCACGCTGACGCTTTCGCGCGGCTCGCAAGAGCAGAAGGCGATGGCGCAGGATGCCTTGAATCGCTGGTGGTGGCCGGTGCTGATGATGTTCGGGCCGCCGGACCAGGCAAGCCAGCACAGCGACACTTCCACCAAATGGAAGATCAAGCGTTTTTCCAATGATGAGCTGCGCCAGAAATTCGTCGATGCGACGGTGCCGCAGGCTCACTATCTCGGGCTGACGATTCCCGATCCCGGCATGAGACTGAATGCGACGACCGGGCATTGGGAATACAGCGCAATCGACTGGGAAGAATTCAAGCAGGTGCTGGCCGGCAACGGCCCCTGCAATCGCGACCGCTTGGCGGCGCGGCGCAAGGCGCATGATGAGGGCGCCTGGGTGCGCGAGGCTGCCGCGGCCTATGCGGAGAAGCGCCGGCAACGCGCCGCGGCGCGCGCTGCGTAAAGGAGGTCACATGGCCACACCCAACACGCCGCTGTGGGAAGTCTTCATTCGCAGCCGCAACGGGCTTGCGCACAAGCATGTCGGCTCGCTGCACGCACCCGATGCCACGCTTGCGCTGCAGGCCGCACGCGACGTCTACACCCGCCGCGGCGAAGGCCTGTCGATCTGGGTCGTGCCGTCGAGCGCGATCACCGCCTCGGAACCGGCTGAAAAGGGCATGATGTTCGAACCCGCGGAATCCAAGATTTACCGCCATCCGACCTTTTACGACGTGCCCGAAGAAGTCGGGCATATGTGAGGAAGAGACGAACTTCCGAACGTCATTGCGAGGGGCAAAGCGACCAAGCAATCCATCATGGTTTTGTCAAGGAACAGTCTGGATTGCTTCGCGGAGCTTGTCATCGGGCGCGCATTCGCGCGACCCGTTGGCTCGCAATGACGAGTTAGACAACAGGCTTGTTGCCATGGCCACGCCGTCGATCAAAATCTCCGAAACCCCGCTGGTGCTGTACACGCTGCGCCGGGCTGACGACGCGCTTGTTCTCGGCCATCGGTTGTCGGAATGGTGTGGACACGCGCCGATGCTCGAAGAAGACATGGCGCTTGCCAATATGGGGCTCGACCTGCTCGGCCAGGCGCGCGAGCTTTATGCTTATGCAGGGGAGGTCGAAGGCTGCGGCAACGACGAAGACAAGTTCGCCTATCTTCGCGATGTGCGGCAATACCGCAATCTTCTCCTCGTCGAACAGCCCAATGGCGATTTCGCGCGCACCATGGTGCGGCAGTTTTTCTATGCCGCATTCGCCGACCTCTATTGGCGCGCAATGATGAAGTCGAAGGACGCGACGCTGGCGGCGATCGCGGCGAAGTCGGAGAAGGAAAGCGCTTATCACCTTCGCCATTGCTCGGAATGGATCGTCCGGCTTGGCGATGGCACCGAGGAGAGCCACGCTCGCGTACAAACCGCGATCGACGATCTCTGGGCCTTTACCGGCGAGATGTTCGAGACCGACGACAGCGAGCGCGCTCTGATCGATGCCGGTATCGCCATCGATGCAACGGCGTTGCAGGTGAAATGGCTCAAGACCGTTTCCGATGTCGTGGGCGAAGCGACGCTTGCTTTGCCCAGGAGCGACTGGATGCAGCAGGGAGGCCGCAGCGGGCGGCACAGCGAACATCTCGGGCATCTGCTCAGTGAATTGCAATCGATGCAGCGAACGTTTCCGGGGAGCAAATGGTGATCGCCATGTTCGATGATGCCGGGTTGCGGCGGCACGCCTGGGATGTCGCGGCGAGCGTCGTCGATCCCGAGATTCCGGTTCTGACCATCGCCGACCTCGGCGTGTTGCGCGAGGTCACGGTCGAGGAAGGGCGCGTCGAGGTGACGATCACGCCGACCTATTCGGGTTGTCCCGCAATGAACATGATCACGCTTGAGATCGAGCTGGCGCTGGAGCGCGAGGGGTTTCGCGACGCAAGGGTGCGCACCGTGCTGGCGCCGGCCTGGACCACCGACTGGATGAGCGAAGAGGGTCACCGCAAACTCCGGGAATACGGTATCGCTCCGCCGCAAGCCGCGAACTCCCGCCGAGGTCTGTTCGGCAAGGACCATGTGGCATGCCCGCAATGCGGATCGCTCGATACCGAGGTAATTTCCGAATTCGGCTCGACCGCCTGCAAGGCGCTGTGGCGCTGCAAGACATGCCGCGAGCCGTTCGACTATTTCAAGTGTCATTAGAAAATGTCGGCACCACGTTTCCACCGCCTTGCCGTCAGCGACCTGCGCCGGGAGACCGCAGATGCGGTGTCGCTGACCTTTGCGATCCCGAAAGAGCTTGCCGAAGACTATCGCTTTTCTCCCGGCCAATATCTGACCTTGCGAACCATGATGGATGGCGAGGAGGTTCGCCGCTCCTATTCGATCTGCTCCGGTCCGGACGACGGCGAATTGCGAATTGCGGTGAAGAAGATCGATGGCGGCGCGTTCTCGAACTGGGCCGCCGACGAACTGAAATGCGGCGACGAACTCGACGTCATGACGCCGACCGGCCGCTTCGGGGTGACGGCGGCGCCGGACCAGGCACGGGTTTATGTCGGCTTCGCTGCCGGCTCCGGCATCACGCCGATCCTGTCGATCGTCAAAGCCGTGTTGGTGCGGCAGCCGGACAGCCGCTTCTTCCTGTTCTACGGCAACCGCTCGGCCAGCGGTATGCTGTTTCGCGAAGCGCTCGAAGAACTCAAGGACCGCTTCATCGAACGGCTGTCGGTGTTTCACGTCATTTCGGGCGAAGAGCAGGACATTCCGATCCTGCACGGCCGGCTTGATGGCGAGAAGGTGAGGGTGCTGCTGCGATCGCTGGTGAGCTGGCAAGTCGTCGATCATGTTTTCATCTGCGGCCCTTCGGGCATGAGCGAGGATATCGAGGCGACCTGTCGCGCGATCGGGATCGCGGAGAACCGGATTCACGTCGAGCGCTTCGTCTCCGAATTCGGCGGCAAGCCGCGCCCGAAGATGGTGGTTCCGCCGACCGCGCCGCCAAAGGCGTTTGCGGCCCTCATCATTGACGGCAAGCGCCGCGAAGTGCCGATCGCCGAAGGCGAAGCCATTCTCGATGCGGCCTTGCGTGCCGGCGTCGATCTGCCCTTCGCCTGCAAGGGCGGCATGTGTTCGACCTGCCGTGCCAGGCTCGTCGAGGGCAAGGCGCAAATGGAAGTGAACTACTCGCTCGAGCCGTGGGAGTTGGAGAAGGGTTTCATTCTCACCTGCCAGGCCCGGCCTGTGACCGACAGGGTCGTGGTAGATTACGATCACGTGTGAGGTGCGAGGGCGTCGTCGGCGGCCGTCATTCTGGGGCGGGCGTCAGCGCGAACCCGGAATCCACAAGAAGCATGCGCGAGATTCCGGGTTCAGCCCTGACGGGCTACCCCGGAATGACGACAGCTACCCCTTCGGTCGCTTGTCGATCACGCGCTTGGCCTTGCCGAGCGACCGCTCCAGCGTTTCCGGCGCCACCGCCCTGATCCGCGCCGTAATTCCAATGGTGCTCTTGATGTGATGGGTGATGCGCTCGGCGTGCTCGAAAAGCCCCTGACCGTCCCAGTGCTCGGCCCGCGCTTCGGCCAGCACCGTCATCTCGTCCATCCTGCCCTCGCGCGTCAGTTCAATGACGAAATGGCCGCCGCACCAATCGGTCGCCAGCAGCGCTTCCTCGATCTGGGTCGGAAACACATTGACGCCACGCAGGATGATCATGTCATCGGAACGGCCGGTGACCTTCTCCATCCGCCGCATGCCCACTCGCGCCGTGCCTGGCAACAGTCGCGTGAGGTCGCGCGTGCGATAGCGAATCACCGGGAAGGCTTCCTTGGTCAGCGAGGTAAAGACCAGCTCGCCCTTTTCGCCGTCCGGCAGCACCGCGCCGGTATCGGGATCGATCACCTCGGGGTAGAAATGATCCTCCCAGATGTGCAGCCCGTCCTTGGTCTCGATGCACTCCTGCGCGACGCCCGGACCGATCACCTCCGACAGGCCATAGATGTCGGTGGCGTCCATGTCGAAGGCCGCCTCGATTTCACCGCGCATCGCGTTGGTCCAGGGCTCGGCGCCGAAGATGCCGATTTTCAGCGAGGATCGGCGCGGATCGAGGCGCTGGCGCTTGAACTCGTCGAGGATCGCCAGCATGTAGCTCGGCGTCACCGTGATGATGTCAGGCTTGAAATCGTTGATAAGCTGCACCTGCCGCTCGGTCATGCCGCCGGAAACCGGCACCACGGTGCAGCCGAGCTTTTCGGCGCCGTAATGCACGCCCAGACCCCCGGTGAAAAGACCATAACCATAGGCGTTATGGATGATCATGCCGGTGCGGCCGCCGGCGGCACGGAGCGAGCGCGCCATCACTTCCGACCAGGTCTCGATGTCGGCCCTGGTATATCCGACCACGATCGGTTTGCCGGTGGTGCCGGAGGAAGCGTGGACGCGGACCAGTCTTTCGCGCGGCACCGCGAACATGTTGAACGGATAGTTGTCGCGCAAATCGACTTTTGTCGTGAACGGGAATTCGGCGAGATCGGAAAGCTGTTTGAAGTCCTTCGGATGGACTCCGGCCTGATCGAAGGCTTTCCTGTAATGCGTGACATGGTCGTAGGCATGGGCGAGCGACCAGGCGAGACGCTTTTCCTGCAGCGCGATGATCTCGTCCCGCGACGCTTTTTCGATCTCATCGATCTCGGCGCGATAGTTGCGGGTGCTGATTTTCTTGCCGGTCGAAGCCATCGCGCGTTTCCTCTAATGTCCCGTCATTTCCGTCCGGCGGCGGCCTCGGCCATCGGCACCAAGGCGCCGCCGATGGTCCGCGAATGACCGCGCAACTCGGCGATGACCGTATCATTCACCGTGACGCGTACGTCGTAAATCCCGGAACGGCCCGTCCGCGAGATTTCCCGCGCGCTGGCCACCAGGTGGTCGCCGAGCTTACCCGGCCGGATGAAGGATATGTTGCATTGCGCGGCGACCGTGCGCTGGTTGTGGGAGTTGCAGGCGAAAGCAAACGCCGAATCCGCGAGCGTGAAAATGAAGCCGCCATGGGCGATACCATGCCCGTTGACCATGTGCGGCTGGATGGTCATTGCCAGCACGGCCTGACCCGCTTTCACCTCCACCATCTCCATGCCGAGGCCCTGGCTGGCGCCGTCTTCCTTCCACATCGCTTCCGCGCAGGCCCGCGCCAGCTCGTTGGGCGAAAGTGCGGCCTTGAAATTCACCTTTTACCTCCCCGGTCGCGCCGGGCCATTGTAACAAGTCTCTTGTATAGCGGCGTCAGTCGGTTAGTCATGGGACTAGCGCGGTGAATTTGAAGTTCCTATCAGTGTTGCTGCCATCTCATCACAGGAACTTCAAATTCAAAAACCGCACTGGAAACATTAACTTGCTAGTGCTCCTTTGATTCCGAAGTTCGCATCAGAGGTCGCCGCGAATATTTGCGAACTTCGGAATCGGAGCACTAGCGCGGTGAATTTGAAGTTCCTATCAGTGTTGCTGCATCACAGGAACTTCAAATTCAAAAACCGCACTGGAAACATTAACTTGCTAATGCTCCTTTGATTCCGAAGTTCGCATCAGAGGTCGCCGCGAATATTTGCGAACGTCGGAATCGGAGCACTAGTGCGGTGAATTTGAAGTTCCTATCAGTGTTGCTGCAATCTCATCACAGGAACTTCAAATTCAAAAACCGCACTGGAAACATTAACTTGCTAGTGCTCCTTTGATTCCGAAGTTCGCATCAGAGGTCGCCGCGAATATTTGCGAACTTCGGAATCGGAGCACTAGGCGACGGCGCTGTCAACGATTCCGACCGTGATGGGGCCGCAAGAAAATCGGGCAAGAAAATCGGGAAGGTCTGATGCCGGGCGAAGTTGAAAGAGTTGGTCGATCGGTTGGGGTCGAGGCGCGCTGCGTGCGGCTGTCGGCGAAAGCCGAGACGCCGGCCTCGCTTGCACCTGACATCGAGCGGCGACCGCTGGCGCGCAACGAAAACCAGGTGCTGATCGAGGTCAGGGCCGCGGCGGTAAACCCGTCCGACGTCAAGGCCGCGACCGGGCTGATGGCCTACGCGGTGTTTCCGCGGACCCCCGGCCGCGACTACGCCGGGATCGTGATCGACGGGCCACCGGGCACGGTGGGGCGCGAAGTATTCGGCTCATCCGGCGATCTCGGTATCCGCCGGGACGGCACGCACGCCACCCATCTCGCCGTCGAAGCCGAGGCGATCGTCGAGAAGCCCAAAAACATTTCCTTTGAGGAGGCCGCAGGCATAGGCGTTCCCTTTGTCACCGCGATCGAAGGCTTTCGGCGTGCCGGCATGCCCAAGAGCGGCGAGACGGTGCTGGTGATGGGCGTCAACGGCAAGGTCGGCCAAGCCGTGGTGCAGATCGCCACATGGGCTGGCGCGCGCGTGATCGGCGTGGTGCGCAGGAGCGAGTCTTACGCGGGCCATAGCAATTCTCCCGTCGAGATCGTCGATGCATCGACAACCGATGTAGCGACGCGTGTGCGCGAGCTTACGGGCGGAAAGGGCGCCGACATCGTATTCAACACCGTCGGCGATCCCTATTTCCTCACCGCGAACCAATCGCTCGCGCTCCGCGGGCGGCAGATCCTGATCGCGGCGATCAACCCGGTCGTGCCCTTCAACATTCTCGAATTTTATCGCGGCCAGCACAGCTATGTCGGCATCGATACACTCGGTCTGTCGTCCAGTGCGACGGGAGCCGTGCTCGCAGAACTCGGCCCGGGCTTTGCCAGCGGGCATCTCAAGCCGTTTCCGATTCTGCCTCATGCGATCTTTTCTCTCGAGCAAGCAAAGACGGCCTTTCTGGCAGTGGCCGGTTCTTCGCGTGACCGCGTCATCCTGCGGCCATCCTGAGTAAGGACAGCGCGTGCCATCAGGCGCCAACATCGTCGTCTTCGCCGGACTGCTGATCGGGCTCGCCTATGGCGCGGTCGGTCTGTTGAGCGGCTTTTGCCTGACGAGCAGCCTGCGCGGCTGGTGGGTTGAAGGCGACAGCCGTTTGATCCGGACGTTTGCGCTGGCGCTTGGCGTAGCGGTCGCGGCGACCCAGCTTCTGGCCGGATACGGCGCCGTCGATCTCGGCAAGTCGGTCTATCTTCTCACCTCGATTTCGGCGCCGCTGATGTTTGTCGGCGGCCTCCTGTTCGGTTACGGCATGGTGCTGGCAAACGGTTGCGGCTCGCGCGCCCTGGTACTGCTCGGCCGCGGCAATCTGCGCTCTTTTGTCGTGGTGATCGTGCTCGGCATCGCCGCGCAGATGACGATCCGGGGATTGATCGCGCCTCTACGGGTCGCGCTCTTGCAGGCATCGCAGGTCAAACCGGCTTACCTTTCGTTGCCGGCGCTGCTCTCGGCGTTGGTCGGCAGCGAAATTCTTGCGCGCGTCATTGCAGCATCGGCGATCGCGGCGGTGCTGGTCATCTTTGCCCTCGCCCATGCCCCGTTCCGGCGCGCGAGGGGGCAGATCGCGGCGGGCATTGCGGTCGGTCTCCTGGTGAGCGCGGGCTGGTTTGCGACCGGCTATCTTGGCGCCGACGATTTCGATCCGGCGCCCGTCACCTCTCTCACCTTTATCGCCCCGGTCGCGGATACGGTGCAATACGTGATGCTGTCGACTGGGCTGACGCTCAACTTTGGCATCGCCATGGTGGCTGGCGTTTTCACCGGGAGCCTTGTGACCGCGCTCGCCACGCGCGGCTTCCGCCTGGAGGGTTACACATCGCCCCGCCACATGCTTCGCTCGATCGGCGGCGCGGCGCTGATGGGATCGGGCGGCGCGATGGCGCTCGGCTGCTCGATCGGGCAGGGCCTGACGGGGGTTTCGACGCTGGCGCTGGCATCGTTCGTGGCGGCAGGCGGAATCCTTTTGGGTTCGGCCGCAGGCTTGCGCGGCCCGTTCCGCGTCGCGCCATTGCAAGCAAAAGACGCAAGCGCCATGGCGGATCGTTCAATGATGCGGACTTCTGAACCGCCACGCTAGCGTGAGGTCGCCAGCCGCATCACGTCGAGATAGCCGGGACGGACTTCCATCCGCTTGATCAATCCCTTTTCGACCAGAAGCCGGTGGGCCTCGGGCAGCCGGTAGCACGGCAAGTACATAAAGAGATGATGCTCGGCGTGATAGTTGACCCAATAGGGTGCGATCAGGAGCCGCTCGAACGGATTGGCAAGGGTGGTGCGGGCATGGCTGAACGGGTCCTCGCCAGTCGAGGTGCAGGCGTGCTCGGCGATGTTGCGGATCCGCGTCACCAGCGACAACCAGGTCGCCATCGCAATAACCCACACGCCGCAAAACCAGATGCCGGCGCCGAAGAGCCAGAACAGGCCGAAAATCAGCGCATTGACGAAAAGAAAACGCGCCATCTTGTCGGCGCCGCTCGAGACGAAGCTCTCGTGCGTCACTTCTTCATCGCCGGAATTCGGCCTGAACAGCGACAGAAACAGCGGAAGCCGCTGTTTGACAAAGGTCTGGCCGGTGAGATCGCGGATCGCCTTGCGGGTAAAACTCTCTTTCGTGATCGGGAACGGCGCCGAGAGCGACAGATCGGGATCCTCCATCTGTTGCGTGTATCTGTGATGCTGCAGATGGTACGAGCGGTAGCTGGCTAGATCGGCCCCGATGGGCACCGCGCAAAGCCATTGTCCGATCCATTCGTTGATCGCCCGGTTCGGATGAAGCCCGCCATGAGCGGCCTCATGCATCAGGATCGCAAGTCCAAGCTGGCGCGTGCCGACGATCATCACCGCGACCAGCCATGTCAGGGGATTGGGCCACAACGTCGCGAGCGCGATGGCCGCAGCGATCGTGCCCCAGGCATGCGCCACCAGCCACAGGCTCCGCAGCGAACTGCGCGAGGTCAGACAATTCCACTCCTCGGGCGAGAAGACTGATCTGGGATCGATGCGCGACACGGCCGGCATGAGCGCTCCTCCACCTGAATCATACGCTCGCGTGGCGGTTCGTCAATCCGCCGCGCGGGTCACAATGCGGATCTCCGAGGTCAGGGTACGGTGTACCGGACACTTGTCGGCGATCTCCATGAGCTTCTTGCGCTGTTCGGCATCGAGCTCACCCTCCATGGCAATCACCCGCTCGATCTGGTCGAGCATCCCTTCCTTGGTTTCGCATTCGGCGCAGTCCTGTGCGTGGATCTTGCTGTGCCTCAGCGTGACGGTGGTGCGCTCGAGCGGCAGCGATTTGCGATCGGCATAAAGCCGCATGGTCATCGAGGTGCAGGCGCCAAGCCCGGCGAGCAGGAAATCATAAGGTCCGGGCCCGGTGTCTTCGCCGCCCGCCGCGACTGGCTCGTCGGCGACCAGGCGATGCGGACCAACTGAAATGCTTTGCTGAAACTTGCTGTCGCGGGTTTCGCGAACCACGACACGGCGCGGCGATTGGCCGAGATCGACGGCTGCTTCTGCCACCGCGGGCTCGATATAGCGCGAGGCCCAGGCGGCGATGACGTCGGCAGCATAGCCGGAATCGCGACGGTTGCTCAAAAGGTGATCGGCGTCGGCAAGCGACACGAAACTCTTGGGATGCTTGGCCGCTACAAAAATGCGCGTCGCGTTGTCGATGCCGACCGTATCGTCGGTCGGGGCGTGCATGATCAGGAGCGCCCGGTGCAGCCTGGCGACACGATCTATCAGGCTGTGCTCGGCGATATCGTCGAGGAATTCTCGACTGACTGTGAACGGCCGACCCGCGAGCGAGACTTCGGCCTTGCCCAATTTGCGGATGTCCTCGATGCGATCGGCGAAAAGCCCGGTGACATGCGCGGGGTCGGAGGGCGCGGCGATGGTGACGACGGCCCTCGCTTCCGGAATGCTTTCTGCCGCCGCCAAAATCGCGGCGCCGCCGAGGCTGTGGCCGATCAGAAGTGCCGGCGCTTGTTTGGTCTCGCGCAGATGGTTGGCGGCGCGCACCAGATCAGCCACGTTGGAAGCAAATGTCGAATTGGCGAAATCGCCCTCGCTGGAGCCAAGGCCGGTGAAGTCGAAACGCAGCACCGCGATGCCCTTGGCGGCCAGCGCCACCGCGATCCGTTTTGCCGCCAGCACATCCTTGCCGCAGGTAAAGCAATGCGCAAACAACGCGTAGGCGCGAATTTGCGCCTCAGGCGTATCGAGCGTGGCGGCGAGGTGGATGCCGCCTTCGCCTTCGAATTGGAAACGTTCGGTAGGCATGGTGAGATCCTCCATAACGTTTGGCGCTCCCTCTCCGGTCGGGAAGAGAGCTGGCACGAAGTTAGTCGGCGGAATAACGCTGTTCGGCCCAGGGATCGCCGCGGTTGTGATAACCGCGAACTTCCCAGTAGCCGGGCGCATCTTCAGTGCGGAATTCGATGGCTTGCAGCCATTTTGCGCTCTTCCAGAAATAAAGATGGGGAACGACGAGCCGCACCGGGCCGCCGTGATCTTGCGTCAGCGGAGCTTCCGACCAGCTATGCGCAAGCAGGGCGTCCTCGGCGGCAAAATCCTCGATTGCCAGGTTTGTGGTGTATCCATCATAAGAATGCAGCACCAGGTAGCGTGCGTCCTCGCGTGGCCGGCAGGCCATCAGGAGATCGCGAACCGCCAATCCTTCCCATTGGTTGTCGTATCGCGACCAGGTGGTCACGCAATGGATGTCGGAGACGGATCTGGTCTGCGGCTTGCCCGTGAATTGTGCAAAATCCCAGAAGATGGGCGCTTCGACGGCGCCGTAGACGTCGAGCCGCCAGCGCTCGCGGGAAATATGGGGAGTCAGCCCGAGATCGAGCACCGGCCAATCCCTGGTCAGATGCTGTCCGGGCGGGAGCCGCTGGTCCTCGGAGCGCGAGATTTTTCCGGTGAGGAAGCGGCCTTCGCGTGCCCAGCGCTGTTTGGTGCGGGTGAGTTTCGATGTTGCGGGCTCGTTGCTGTCGTCAGCCATCGCTCACCCCCGACTTTTCTACTCGTGGCGATGCATCGCCGATTCGTGCTTGGTGTCGCGCATGGTCGTGTAGATGATCAGCGAGAGGAAGATCATGCCACTGAGGTAATAGTAAAACCAGTCCTCATGGCCGAGCGTCTTGAAATAGAGCGCAACCGCAGGCGCGGTGCCGCCGAACAGGGAGACCGTGATGGCGTAGGGCAGGCCGACCCCGAGCGCGCGAATTTTGGTGGGGAACAATTCGGCCTTCACGATGGCGTTGATCGAGGTGTATCCGGCGACGAAAATCCAGGCCGCGCAAATCAACAGGAAGGCGATGAACGGCGACTTCGTCTCCTTGAGCGTGGTCAGGATCGGTATCGTCGCAATGGTCCCCATGATTCCGAAGAACATCAGCACCGGCTTGCGGCCGATTCGATCCGATATCGCACCGTAAATCGGTTGCAGCAGGGTTGCGAAAACCAGTGAGCCGAAAATGATGAACGTGGTCTGGTTTTCGGTGAAGCCGACCGACTGCCTGACGAAGGTCTGCATATAGGTCGTGAACGTGTAGAAGGCGGCGGTACCGCCGGCGGTAAGGCCGACGACAAGAGCCAATTCGCGCGGATAGTTCAGGAGGCCGGCAATCGATCCGGTCGGATTGACCGCCTTCTTGGCTTCCACGAACGCCTCGGTCTCGTGCAGCGTGCGCCGCATCACGGCCGCGAAAATCGCCAGCAGGGCGCCGATGACGAACGGAATCCGCCAGCCCCAGGATTTCAGCTCCTCGGGTGTCAAAAACAGGTTTTGCAGCAACAACAGCACGATGATCGCGGTGAGCTGGCCGCCGATCAGGGTGACGTATTGGAAGCTGGAGTAGAAGCCGCGATGCCTGGCGTCGGCGACCTCGCTCAGATAGGTCGCGCTGGCACCATATTCGCCGCCAAGGCTCAAGCCCTCGATGACACGCGCCAGCGCCAGGATCGCCGGGGCGGCGAAACCGATCGAGGCATAGGTCGGCGTGACGGCGATGATCAGCGATCCGAAGCACATGCAGACCACCGACAGCGTCAGCGAAAGCCGGCGGCCGTGGTGGTCGGCGATGTAGCCGAACAGCCAGCCGCCGAGCGGCCGCACCAGGAAGGTCGCGGCGAAGATCACGGCGGCGTTGAGTTGCTGCACCACCGGGTTGCTGTTCGGAAAGAAAGCTGGCGCGAAATACAAGGCGAACGCCGTGTAGGCGTAAAAATCGTACCATTCGACGAGATTTCCGACCGAGCCAATAAAGATCGCCTTGATGCGCCGCTGCACGTCACGGACATCGAGGCGGTCTTCGGTCAGGCTTGCAGCATGATCAATCACATTGGTTTCCTCGCCGATTTTTCAGGTCTTGTCGTTGCAGGAGGACGAATGGATAAACAATTCAGCTCGGCTTTCCGAACAGGACCGGAAGCAGCCGCGGCCCGCGTACCGTGCCTTCCGACCAAATGACCTTGCCGGCGGGATCCAGCCTGAAATGCGGAATGCGCTTCAGCCATTCCTCGATCGCCACCGTCATCTCCATCCGCGCGAGGTTGGAGCCGACGCAGCGGTGAATGCCAAGGCCAAAGGCGGCGTGCGGATTTTGCTTGCGGTCGATCACGACCTTGTCAGCGTCGGGGAAGACGGCGGGATCGCGGTTTGCAGCAGGAAATGACAGCAGCACCATGTTGCCGGGCTTGACCGGGCAGCCGCTGATCGCCGTCTCCTTCATGACCTCGCGCGCCATCGTCACCGGCGAATAGGCACGCAGGAATTCCTCGACCGCGGTCGGCAGCAGCTCAGGCTCTGCGACCAGGCGTTCGCGGTCCTCGGGCGTCTTCGCCAGATGCCACAGGGAGGCGCCGATCGCGCTCCAGGTGGTGTCGATGCCCGCGATCAGCAAAAGCCGCAACGAGCCTTGCACATGCGCGTCCGACAACGGCTGACCGTTCTTGTCCCGCGCGTTCATCAGCGTCGAGATCAGATCGTCGGTCGGATGCTGCCTGCGATGTTCGATTTGGTCGACGAAATAGAGGGTCATCTCCTGAACCGCCTGCATCAGGATGGCCTGGTCCTTGATGCCCAGCTCGAGTATCTGGTGAATCCATTTGATGAACCGGTCGCTGTCGGCTTCCGGAATGCCGAGCATGTTCGCAATGGTGCGGACCGGAATGTGCTTGCTGTAGCTGCCGGCGATGTCGCATCCCCGATCCTCGATGAACTCGTCGATCAGCTCGTTGCAGATGGCACGAACGCGAGGTTCCAGCTTCTTGACCGCGTCGGGCGTGAACGGCGGCAACAGCAACTGCTTTGCCGGTTTGTGCTCCGGCGGATCGGACGTGATCGGTGGTGACGGTAAGACTTCGGGCCTGACGTCGCGCACCACGACGCGCCGCGAGGAGAAATGCTCGGTGTCGTAGGAGATCTGCTTCACGGCCTCATAGGTCGTCGGCATGTAGCAACCGAGGTAGCGTTCGGTATGAATTAGCGGGCTCGTGGCGCGTAGTTCGTCCCAGATCGGATAGGGGTTTTCTGTCCAGCGCGGATCGGTATGGTCGAAATCGTGAACCCAATCGGTGACAGGGGCATGGTCGGACATCAGGCAATTTCCTCTTGGTTCGGCTCGCACAGGCGAATCTGGATCGACTTTACTGAAACAGAGGGGCAAGCGAGCTCATTCCTCCGTGACTTCGATCGCAATTTCAGGGCAGTTGGCTTGCGCAAGCCAGGCCTTGTCTTCAAGCCCCGCCGGAACGGTGCCGTCGCCGATCTCATGCGCGTTGCCGAACCGATCGAGTTCGAACAGTTCGGGAGCCAGCGACTTGCAGCGGGCGTGTCCCTGGCATCTATCCTGGTCGACATGAACTTTGAGCTTTCCGGACATCCTTGGGCACCCTTATTAGAGCTCCGATTCCGAAGTTCGCAAGCTATCGCGGCACCTCTGATGCGAACTTCGGAATCAAAGGAGCTCTAGCAACTTCTTGATTCTAGTGCGGCCTTGAATTTGAAGTTCCTATCACGAACTTGCCGCTATACCGATAGGAACTTCAAATTCGCCGCACTAGTAGCGCTGGTGGCGCGCTGCGTCTATGTTTCCCGCCGCAATTATAGCGAGGCAGTCAGCATTCACCAGCGCCCAAATCGAAGGCTCGAAAGGCTGCTGGTGCTTGCCGCCTCTGTCGACAGCTAAGGCGCCGATTTTGGCTCGATCGGAATAGTGCCGCGCAGGCCCAGAATATCCTCCAGCACCTTTGCGCCGGCGAGAAGCGGTGCCTCGCCGCGGGGCCGGGCTACCATCTGCAGCCCGACCGGCAGGCCGGAAGTGGTAAATCCGCACGGCAACGAAAGCGCCGGACAGCAGGCCAGTGTGATGGCATAGACAATGCCGAGCCACTGGACGTAGTTGTCGAATTTCTTACCCGCGCATTCGGCGACATAGCGGTTCTCGACCGGAAACGGCGCAACGATGGTCGCGGGCGAAAGCAGCAGATCGTAGGTCTTGAAGAACTCGAGCGCGCGCTGAGTCATCGCCAGGCGCTGCGCTTCCGCGCGCTCGATCTGTTCGACCGAAAGTTTCAGGCCTTCCTCGATGTTCCAGATCACTTCCGGCTTGAGCTGATCGCGGTGCTTGCGAAGCAAAGCCACCTTGCTGACCGCGAAGTCGAACGCGCGCAGCACGTGGAAACATTCGTGGGCCTCATTCAGATCGGGATGGGCTTCCTCGACGATGGCGCCAGCCTCGGCGAACTGAAATGCCGCCTTGCGGGTAATGGCGGCAACTTGCGGATCGACCGGGGTGATGCCGAGATCGCTCGAGTAGGCGATACGCCTGGGCTTTTTGCCCGAGCGTGCGGTGGAGAGGAAGGAGGATGGCAGCGCGGGGAGGGAGAGCGGGTCGGCAGGATGCTCGCCGCTCATGGCATCGAGCAGCAATGCCAGATCCTCGACATTGCGCGCCATCGGCCCGTGCACGGTCAGATTGCGATCGATCTTGAACGCCGGGGTGTGCGCGACCCGGCCGATGCTCGGCCGAAGACCGACCACGCCGCAAAAGCTTGCGGGGTTGCGCAGCGAGCCGCCCATGTCGGTGCCGTGCGCGAGCCAGGCCATGCCGGTCGCAAGGGACACGGCGGCGCCACCCGAGGAGCCGGACGCAGACCGCGAGGTGTCCCATGGGTTGCGCGTGGCGCCAAAAACCTCGTTGAAGGTGTTGGCGCCGGCGCCGAATTCCGGGGTGTTCGATTTGGCATAGATCACCGCGCCATTGTCCTCGAGACGTTCGACGACAATGTCGGAGTTCGCTGCCAGCGTATCCCTGAAAATCGGCGAACCCTGCGTGGTCCGCACGCCTTCGACATTGGTGAGGTCCTTGATCGGGATCGGCATGCCGGCGAGCAGGCCGCGATGGCCTTTAGGTTTCTGCATCAATGCCTGCGCCTGCTTCCGGGCGCGATCGAAACACAGGATCGGCAGGGCGTTCACCTGGCGATCGACCTCGGCGATCCGCCGCTCCAGCACGTCGAGCAGGTCGAGCGGCGTGACTTCGCCGGAGTTGAGCTTGTCGACGACGGCACATGCCGTTGACCGTATCAGTGCCTGATCGGACGACATCGGTTTACTCCCATCACATCCTGGCTTCTGGTGGTCCGATTCTAACATTCGCTCCCGTTGCAGCAGACACGTTTGCGAATGTTAGAATCAAAGGACCACTAGCAAGATAAAATTTTAGTGGAGTTTGGGATTTGACATTCGCTTCGACGGTACGCGGCTAGCTGGGTAGCGAATGTCAAATCCACTCCACTAGTGCGGCGAATTTGAAGTTCCTACGGTATCGCGGCAAGATCGTTATAGGAACTTCAAATTCAAAGCCGCACTGGAATAAACAAGCTGCTAGAGCTCCTTTGATTCCGAAGTTCGCATCAGAGGTCGCCGCGATAGCTTGCGAACTTCGGAATCGGAGCTCTAGATAGCGGATTGCGCAGCGAAGTAAAACATTTTACGACAAAGTGGAAACGCGATCACGGAGATGCGAGCATGACGACGCCGTTCGACGCGCCCGACTGGCGCAGTATGAGCAAGCCAGACCTCGACAGCGGCCTGAACAACTCCACGGCCGTGGCCGGAAGTGGCGACATGGTCGGCGGCTGGGAACGGCGTTCGGCCGAATTCCGCGCGGCCCAATCCGATCACCTCGACCTCAGATATGGCGCAGCCGGCCGTAATCGCATCGACTTCTTCAAGGCGGGTGCGAATGCGCCGACGGTTTTATTTATTCATGGCGGCTATTGGCAGATGCGGGCCAAGGAAGCCTTCTCGCTGTTTGCCGGCGGCCCGATGACCCACGGCATCAATGTCGCCCTGATCGGCTATACACTGGCACCCGAAGCGACGCTTGACGGGATTGTCGCCGAGATTCACGCCGGCATCGATTTTCTCGCCCGTCGCCTGCCCGAGCTCGGCGGCGATCCGGAACGGATCGTCGCCTCCGGCTGGTCGGCCGGCGGCCACCTGACGGCGATGGCGATGTCGCACCGGCGCATCAAGGGTGGCGTCGGGATCAGCGGCATCTACGATCTCGAGCCGATCCGCCACAGCTATCTCAACGTCAAGCTCGGCCTCGATGAGGCGATGTCTCACCGCAACTCGCCGATCAGGCAGACCGAAAGCGCGATCAAGCCGATGGCGCTGACGGTCGGAGCCGCCGAGCTGCCGCTATTGCGCAAGCAGACCGCGGATTTTGCGGGCCACCGCGCCAGGTTCGGGCTTCCCGTCAGCTATGAGGAGATTCCAGGCGCCAACCATTTTAGCATCATGGACGAGATGCTCGCGCCGACGGGGCGGATCACGTTGATGATCCGCCAGTTGTTGGAGCGGATATAGAGCGCGCCGTCAGGGCGATGCGAAGCATCGAACCCGGAATCTCGATGTTCCGGGTCTGGTCCTTCGGACCATCCCCGAACGACAGCCTACCCCCAACCCGCCGCGATGCCGCCATCGACGGTGAAGATCACGCCCGAGGTATAGGCCGATCGGTCGGAAGCGAGGAATGCCATCAGGTCGCCGATCTCGCGTGCATGGGCCGGACGGCCGAGCGGCAGGCCTTTCTGGAATTCCTTGTAGCGGTTTTCGTCACCGAACTGGTTTCTGGCTCGCGTTTTCAGGAGCGTGATGTGGCGATCGGTGCCAACCGGACCGGGGTTGATCCCGACCACGCGGATGTTGTCGGCAAGGCTCTTGCTGCCGAGCGTTCGGGTGAACGACATCAACGCGGCATTGCCGGTAGAGCCGCAGATGTAGTTGGTGTCGAATTTTTCTCCGGCCACACCGATATCGTTGATGATCACACCGCCGCCGCGCGCCTTCATCTGCGCGTAGATGGCGCGGGTGATGTTGATATAGCCGAACACCTTCAATTCCCAGGCGTGGCGCCATGTCGGCTCCTCGATCTTGTCGATCGAGCCGCCCGGAATGTCGCCGGCATTGTTGACGAGGATGTCGATGTCGTTGGCCTCTTTCACGAGCCGCGCGATGTCGTCGGGCTTGCGCAGGTCGACGACATGGGTCGCGGCATCGATCTGGTGGGCCGATCGCAGCCGCTCGGCAACGGCCTTGAGCTGATCGCCGCTGCGGGCCGCAAGGCGCAAGTGGCAGCCTTCTTCGGCAAAGGCTTCGGCGGCCGCAGCCCCAATGCCCTTCGAGGCGCCGGTGATCAGGACGCGTTTGCCGCGCAGATGAAGATCCATGGAACACCTCGCTTGATGGGAAATGCCGGAGGGGAAAAAAGCGGATTTCAACTGTTAGGCCGCGGCCAGCCGGGCGGTCAACATTGCAGTGCAGCGTTGCAGAGGCGGCACTGCGCTTGGTCTCTTGCAATCCGGTCATAAAATGGGTTTACCCAGCGGGAGCAGGGCCACTCAAGGAATTTGATCGATGAGCAACGGAAAAGAGCAATATCGGGTCGCGGTCATTCCCGGCGACGGCATCGGCAAGGAAGTGATGCCGGAAGGGCTTCGCGTGCTTGAAGCGGCGGCGAAAAAGCACGGCGTGGCCGTGCGTTTCGATCATTTCGACTTTGCTTCCTGCGACTATTACGAGAAGCACGGCGAGATGATGCCAGACGACTGGAAGGAGAAGATCGGCAAGCACGACGCGATCTATTTCGGCGCCGTTGGCTGGCCCGCCAAAATCCCCGACCACGTCTCCCTGTGGGGATCGCTCATCAAATTCCGCAGGGAGTTCGATCAGTATGTCAACCTTCGCCCGGTGCGATTGATGCCGGGCGTGCCGTCGCCGCTCGCCAACCGCAAGCCCGGCGATATCGATTTCTGGGTGGTGCGGGAAAATACCGAAGGCGAATATTCCTCGGTGGGCGGCCGCATGTTTCCGGGTACCGAGCGCGAATTCGTCACCCAGCAGACCGTGATGACGCGCATCGGCGTCGACCGCATCCTGAAATTCGCCTTCGACCTCGCGCAGTCGCGGCCCAAGAAGCATCTGACCTCGGCGACCAAATCCAACGGCATCTCGATCACCATGCCCTATTGGGACGAGCGCGTGGAGGCGATGGCGAAAAACTACCCAAAGGTGAAGTGGGACAAGTTCCACATCGATATTCTGACCGCGAATTTCGTGCTGCATCCGGACTGGTTCGACGTCGTGGTCGGCTCGAACCTGTTCGGCGACATCCTCTCCGATCTGGGGCCGGCCTGCACCGGCACCATCGGCATTGCGCCATCCGGCAACATCAATCCGGAAGGCGATTTCCCGTCCGTGTTCGAGCCGGTACATGGCTCGGCGCCCGATATCGCAGGGCAGGGGATCGCCAACCCGATCGGCATGATCTGGTCCGGCGCGATGATGCTGGACCATCTCGGCGAGAGGCAGGCTGCCGCTGCCATCGTCACGGCGATCGAGCGCACGCTCGGCGAACGCACGTTGCGCACCCGCGATCTCGGCGGCAATGCCGACACGGTTGCCTGCGGCAAGGCGGTCGCGGAGATGGTGGAGTAGCTCTCTTACCCTCTCCCCTTGCGGGAGAGGGTGGTTTCGAGCGCAAGCGAGAAACCGGGTGAGGGTTCACGCGCTCGATGGATTTCAACCCCTCACCCGGCTCAATTTCGCTTCGCTCATCTCGCCACCCTCTCCCGCAGGGGGAGAGGGTGCAACATTACCCGCCCCTCGCCACCCTTCGGCAGTGCTCCCACGCCGCGTGGATCAGATTTTCGCTCGCCTCCGGTGTGCGGAATGCGGAATGTGCCGAAAGGGTCACGTTTGGCAATTGGGTCAGCGGGTGATCCGCAGGCAGCGGCTCGATATTGAAGACGTCGAGCCCGGCATGGCGAATGTGGCCCGATTTCAACGCCTCGATCATCGCGCCCTCGTCCACGATCGCCCCGCGCGCGGTGTTGACCAGGATCACGCCGCGCTTCATTGCGGCGATGCGTCCGCGTGAAAGGAAGCCGCGGGTCTCGTCATTGAGCAACAGATGCAGCGAAACCACGTCACTCTGTGCCAGCAGCGCCTCGAGTGGGACGAAATCCACGCCTGCAAATTTCTTCGGCGAGCGATTCCAGGCGATCACTTTCATGCCGGTCCCAAGCGCGATGCGGGCCACTTCAGCGGCGATGCCGCCAAAGCCGATCAGGCCGAGCATCTTGCCGGTAAGCTGCATGCCGTCCTCTCGCAGCCAGTTGCCGGCGCGCATCTCGCGGTCCATTTGCGCAATCCCGCGCGCTGCCGCCCACATCAGCGCGATCGCGCATTCTGCGACCGCCGTGTCGCCATAGCCCTTGATCAGGTGAACCGCTATGCCGAGTTCGGAGAGTTCCTCCGGGTTCATGTAGCTGCGCGCACCGGTCCCCAGAAACACGACGTGTTTCAGGCCACCGCAGCGCCGCGCGACGTCGGTCGGCAATGCGGTGTGATCGACGACGACGATCTCGGCGCCATCGAGCAGGGCCGGGATCTGGTCGGAGGTGATGTCAGGATCGCGGTTGACGCGCACGGTGGGATCGCCGGGCTTGTTCTGCCGATCGAAAATATCCGCCAGCGATTTGTTGGCATCGATAAAAACTCCGCGCACCGAAATCTCCCTAAGTGTTCATGAAGCGACGCCTGCGAGCGCCAGCACCGTGTGCATCAGGACGTTGGCACCGGCCGTGCAATCGGCTTGGGTGGCATCCTCGAGCTCGTTGTGGCTGACGCCGTCCTTGCAGGGCACGAACACCATCGCGGCGGGAATCCTGGTGTTGAGGTTACAGGCATCGTGGCCGGCGCCGGAGGTGATGCGGCGATGGGAAAAGCCGAGCTTTTTCGCCGCGGCCTCCACTGCATCGACCAGTTTTGGATCGAAACGGGTGGGCGCCTTGCGCCAGATGAGGTCGAGCGCAACCTCGACCTTGCGCCGCGCCGAGATTTCGGCAGTCGCCGCACGCAGATCCGCATCGAGCGCATCCATGATCGCGGCGTCGGCGCTGCGGCAATCGACGGTGAAGGCGATTTCGCCGGGAATGACGTTGCGCGACGGCTTTGCGATGACGGCCTCGCCGATGGTGCCGACCGCGTTGGGACCATGTTTTTTTGCGATCGTCTCCATCGCGAGCACGATTTCCGATAGGGTTGCGAGCGCATCGCGGCGCAGCCGCATCGGTGTGGAACCTGCGTGGCTCTCGAAGCCCGTGATCCTGCCGTCGTACCACAATAGGCCCTGGCCGGAATCGACCACGCCGATGGTCTTGCCTTCGGCTTCGAGGATCGGACCCTGCTCGATGTGCAATTCGATGAAGCTTGAAAATTTCTGCGCTCCCACCGCGCTGTCGCCGCGATAGCCGATGATCTCCAGTGCGTCGGCGACGGTGACGCCATCGGCATCCTTGCGCGACAGGATATCGTCGACGGTGAAATCGCCGACATAGGCTGCGGACGCCATCATCGCAGGCGCAAAGCGCGAACCTTCCTCGTTGGTCCAGTTGACGATGCAGAGCGGAATTTCGGTCTCGATGCCGGCGTCGTTCAGCGTACGAACGACCTCAAGCGCCGCGAGCGTACCGAGCACGCCATCGAACTTGCCGCCGGTCGGCTGGGTGTCCAGATGCGAACCGAGCCCGACCGGGGGTTTTGACATGTCGCGACCCCTGCGAAGCGCGAACATCGAGCCGAGGGTGTCGACATGCACCTCGAGGCCGGCCGCCTCGCAGGCGGTTTTGAACCAGTCGCGGACCTGCTTGTCTTCGGCGCCGAGCGTCAGCCGCCGAACGCCTCCCTTCGGCGTGGCGCCGAATTTCGCGGTTTCGTGGATGGTGCCCCAAAGCCTTGCGGAATCGATTTGCAGATTGGATGCGACCTGGGTCATGAACCTTTTCCCGCTGGTGTGGTGGTTCAGAAGTTCTCTTCATTATCGCCGCGAGTCCGTCAAGAGAACTTCTGAACCGAAACCACACTAGAATCATAGGTTTCTAGTGTCCTTTCGAATCCGAGTTCGCGAAAGAGGCCGCCAGCGAAATGTGGCGAACTTCGGATTCGGGACTCCAGGCGGATAATGGCTGCCGCTTCAATGACGCGCCCGTCGCGGCACGTCAACAACGGCGGATGACTGCTGCGCGATGCGGGCAGCGAGATCGGCGACCAGCTCGACAGCGAGCGTATCGGGTGAAGCCAGCCAGCTTGCGGAAAATGTCAGCGGCGGGATTTTCAGTTCGGTCGCCAAGAGCTGCAGCCGGCCGTCCGCCAGTTCATTCTCCACGATCGATGTCGGGATCACGGCGATTCCAAGCCCCTCGACTGCCATGTGGATGACGGTTGCGAGCGAGGCGCTGGCATGCAGCCGGATCGGCGGCAGATCGGGCCGGTTGAACAGCGAGCGCACGATCTCGTAAGGCTGCGACTTGCGCGGAAAGGTGATGATCGGAAATTTGGCGAGATCCTGGATCTTCAGGGCGCCATTGCCGAGGCCGAGCGAGGGACTGGCGAGCACGCCGACCGGATAGTCGCACAGGACGCGGTTGCGGACGCCCGCGGCCGATAGCGGCCCAACCAGAAAAGCGAGTTCGATCTCCTGTTCCAGCAAACGCGCGGTCAGGTTCGGCGTGATATCGACCTCGATTTCGAGGGACAGATTGGGATGGGCCGTGTTGACGCTCTTGATCAGCCGCGGCAACCAGGTGTGCACGATGGTCTCAGCGACGCCAAGCCGCAATACCCCTCGCATCGCCGAGCGCTCGCCGACCTCCGCCATCATCTCCGCGCGCAGGCCGATCAGCTTTTCCGCATAGACCATCAGCTGCCGGCCGCTCGGCGTTGGCGACACGACGCGGTGATCGCGGTTCAAAAGTTTCACGCCCAGCTCGCGCTCGAGTTGCGCGATCCGTTGCGAAATCGCCGGCTGGGTGGTGTTGAGTCGCTGGCCGGCCCCGCGAAAACTGCCGAGCGTCACCACCCACAGGAATGTCTCGATCGACTTGAAGTCCACCACGGAAGGTGCCCCCACGCAATAAATCTGGCTTATTCAACTTGATTATAAAGTAAGATTAGACTTTATAGTACGCATGCGCTTCACTTCTGTCGAGTTGATGGGCGGGACATGACCATTCTGGCGGCAGGGCAGTTTTGCGAAGACCAGGACTCCCTTGTGAGCCGGCAGGCGCGGCTGGCGTGCCGCGCCGGAATGGCCACGACGACGGCAGGCGTCGCAGGCGGATTTGTTCAGGGCAATCTCGCTATCCTGCCGGAAAAGCTCGCAGGCTCCTTTCACCGTTTCTGCCAGCTCAATCCAAAACCCTGTCCCATCATCGGCATGTCCGACCCAGGCGATCCCAGAATTCCTTCGCTCGGGATCGATCTCGACATCCGCACCGATTTGCCGCGCTATCGCGTGTGGCGCGACGGCGCGGTGGTCGATGAACCCACCGACATCATGGCCCATTGGCGCGATGACCTCGTGGCGTTCGTGCTCGGCTGCTCCTATTCGTTCGAAGAAGCCCTGATGGAAGGCGGCCTGCCGCTCCGTCACGTCGAAGGCAAGCTCCGCGTGCCGATGTATCGCACCAATATCGCCTGCAGCCCCTCGGGGCCGTTTGCCGGTCCGTTGGTGGTGTCGATGCGCCCGTTCAGGCCGGCGCAAGCGATCCGCGCCATCCAGATCACCTCGCGCTTTCCTTCGGTGCATGGGGCGCCGGTTCACCTCGGCCATCCGCAGTCGATCGGGATTTCCGACATCGCAAGGCCCGACTATGGCGATGCGGTCCCGGTCGGGGCGGACGAGATCCCGGTGTTCTGGGCCTGCGGCGTCACACCGCAGGCGGTGATTGCGGCAGCCAAGGTACCGTTTGCGATCACGCATGCTCCGGGCTTGATGCTGGTGACCGATCTGCGCAACAAAGACCTGGCCGTGCTCTAGAGCATGATCCGGACCCGAAGGGCCACGCTAGTGCAAAGTGGAAACCGGTTTTCCCTCGCGACAAACTCGGAACGCGTTTGCGCGGAGATCATGCTCAAAGATGAGATCATGCTGCCATTCCACTTAATCGCATCCGATTGGACGATTGCGCTTTAACGGGCAGCTGTTGCCGCTCTTTGAGGCTTTGCGGTCGTCTTCAATCGTTTTCATCGATAGCCCGCCGACATCAGAGGAAGATCCCATGACCATTTCCCGCCGAAACATCCTGCTCGGGGCCACCGCGAGCGCCGCGCTGTTGCCGATGCCGCTCCGCGCGCAGACCTCCGACGTGGTGATCGGCGTGATCTATCCGCTGTCGGGCGCCAGCGCCCAGATCGGCGTCGACGCGCAGAAAGCCTTCGACACTGCCGGGGAAATCATCAACAAGAACTTCGATTTCGATCTGCCGCTGGCGCGGGGCGAAGGATTGCCGGGTCTTAACGGCGGCAAGATCAGGCTCGTTTTCGCCGACCACCAGGCCGATCCGCAGAAAGGGCGTGCCGAGGCGGAGCGCCTGATTACCCAGGAAAAGGTTTGCGCGGTCATCGGCACCTATCAAAGCGCAGTTGCGGTCACCGTCAGCCAGATCTGCGAGCGCTACCAGGTTCCGTTCCTCTCGGCCGACAACTCCTCGCCGAGCCTGCATCGGCGCGGCCTGAAGTTCTATTTCCGAGCCAGCCCTCACGACGAGATGTATTCCAAGGCGATGTTCGACTTCTTCGATGCCATGAGGAAGAAGGGCGTCAAGATCGACACCCTGTCGCTGTTCCACGAAGACACGATCTTCGGCACCGATTCGGGCAATGCCCAGACCAAGCTCGCCAATGAGCGCGGCTACAAGGTGGTTTCCGACATCAAGTACAGGGCGAATTCGCCCTCGCTCTCGGCCGAGGTGCAACAGCTCAAGGCGGCGAATGCGGACGTGCTGATGCCTTCGAGCTACACCACCGACGGCATCCTTCTGGTGAAGACCATGGGCGAGCTCGGTTACAAGCCGCCGGCGATCGTGGCCCAGGATGCGGGTTTCTCCGAAAAGGCGCTGTACGACGCGGTCGGCGACAAGCTCGAAGGCGTGATCTCGCGCGGCACCTTCTCGCTCGACCTTGCGGCCAAGCGGCCGATGGTCGGAAAGATCAATGACATGTTCAAGCAAAAATCCGGCAAGGACCTCAACGACTATTCGTCGCGGCAGTTCATGGCCCTCATCATCATGGCGGACGCGATCAACCGCGCCAAATCCACCGATGGCGAAAAGATCCGCGAGGCGCTGGCCTCAACCGACTTGGGCGGTGAACAGACCATCATGCCGTGGAAGCGCGTCAAGTTCGACGAGATGGGCCAGAACAACGACGCCGACCCGGTGTTGCTGCAATATGTCGGCAGCAAATTCGTCACCATTTTCCCGGCGCAAGCCGCCGTTGCCGAAGCCGTCTGGCCGATGAAGTAGGCGAGAGCCGCAAGAGGGGGCGGGGCGATGACAGCGCAGATCGATATTTCGCGCGTGGTCATTCCGGGGCGGTGCGCAGCACCGAACCCGGAATCTCGAGATTCCGGGTCTGGTCCTTCGGACCATCCCGGAATGACTGGGTTACCAATCAGGCGGCGCTCGGGGTGCATATCATGACCGCCGAGACCATCATCCAAAGTCTCGCCAGCGGTCTTTTGATGGGGCTGCTCTACGGCCTGATCGCGGTGGGATTGGCGCTGATCTTCGGCCTCATGGACGTCGTGAACTTCGCCCACGGCGAATTCCTGATGATCGCGATGTACGCGACCTTCTTCCTGTTCGCGTTCTTTGCCGTCGATCCCCTGCTGTCGGCGCCGCTGGTTGCGGCGGCGCTGTTCGTGTTCGGGGCGGTGGTCTATCTCCTGGTCGTGCGCTTTGCGATGCGGGCGAAAGCCAATGCCGGCATGGTGCAGATTTTCTCCACCTTCGGGCTTGCGATCGTCATGCGCGGGCTGGCGCAGTTTTTCTTCACGCCGGATTACCGCAGCATCACGCATTCATGGCTCGGCGGCAAAACCGTGTCGATCGCCGGAATCTTTCTCCCCGTCCCGCAATTGTTCGGCGCGCTGGTCGCGATCGCAGCCTTTGGCGCGCTGTGGTTCTTCATCAACCGCACCGATTTCGGCCGCGCCCTTGAGGCAACCCGCGAGGATGCCGGCGCGGTGGCGTTGGTCGGCATCGACAAGAACCGGGTGTTTGCGCTCGGCTGGGGTCTGGGTGCCGCGCTGGTCGGGCTTGCCGGCGCGATCATGGCGATCTTCTTCTACATCTATCCCGACGTCGGCGCCTCGTTTGCGCTGATCGCCTATGTCACGGTGGCGCTTGGCGGCTTCGGCAGTGTGTTCGGCGCCTTCGCCGGCGGCCTCCTCGTCGGTCTGGTCGAAGCGACCACTGCATTGATCCTGCCGCCATCGCTGAAATCGGTCGGCATCTACGCGGTTTATCTGCTGGTCGTTTTCATCAGGCCGCGCGGCCTGTTCGGGTCGCTGTGATGGATACGGCTTTCGCAGAACGCCGCCGCCGCAACCTGATCGTCGCCGCCTGCCTTGCCGCGATCGCGGCGCTGGTGCCGCTGTTCGTCAAGGACGTCTACGTCCAGAACATCATGGTGCTGAGCTTAATGTATGCGGCGCTGTCGCAGAGCTGGAACATTTTGTCCGGCTATTGCGGGCAGATCTCGCTCGGACACGCGCTTTATTTCGGGCTCGGCGCCTATACCACGGCACTCTTGTTCACCAAGTTCGGCGTGCTGCCCTGGTTCGGCATGCTCGGCGGCGGCTTGATATCGGCGGCGATTGCGCTCGCTCTCGGCTATCCCTGCTTCCGCCTGCGCGGCCACTATTTCGTCATCGCCACCATCGTCATCGCCGAGACCGCGCTGCTTCTGTTCCAGAACTGGGAATGGGCGGGTGCGGCGCTCGGCATCGATATCCCCGTGCGCGGCGACAGCTGGCTCAAATTCCAGTTCACGCGCAGCAAGCTGCCTTACTTTTATTTTGCGCTGGTGCTTGCCTGCATCGCCTGGTTCGTGACGTGGTGGCTTGAGGATTCCAAATGGGGATACTGGTGGCGTGCCGTGAAGGACAATCCGGATGCCGCCGAAAGCCTGGGTGTGGTGGTCTTCAACTCCAAGATGGGCGCGGCAGCGGTATCGGCATTTCTCACTGCCGTCGGCGGCAGTTTCTACGCGCAGTTCGTCTCCTATATCGATCCCGAGAGCGTCATGGGCTTTCAGTTCTCGCTTCTGATGGCGCTGCCCGCCGTGCTGGGCGGCATTGGCACGCTTTGGGGACCGATGCTCGGAGCCGTGATCCTGATTCCGCTCACCGAGTTGACGCGCTCCTTCATCGGCGGCTCCGGTCGGGGCGTCGACCTGATCGTCTACGGCGCGCTGATCGTGCTGATCTCGCTGGCGCGGCCGCAAGGGCTGGTCGGAATGTTCTCGCGGCACCGCAAGGCAGCCACGCGATGACGGCGTTGCTCGAAACCAGAGGCGTCTGGCAGCGCTTCGGCGGCCTGATCGCCAACAGCGACGTGTCGATTTCGGTCCAGGCTGGCGAAATCGTGGGGCTGATCGGTCCCAATGGCGCCGGCAAGTCGACCTTGTTCAACCTGATCGCAGGCGTACTGCCGCCGACCGAAGGCTCGATCATCTTCGACGATGAAAATGTCACCCGACTGCCGGCGGCGGAGCGCTGCCAGCGCGGCATCGCCCGCACCTTCCAGGTCGTGAAAAGCTTCGAGACCATGACGGTGATCGATAACGTCATCGTCGGCGCGTTGATCCGTACCACCGTGATGCGCGAGGCACGCCGCAAGGCTCACGAGGTCCTGGACTTCTGCGGCCTTGCCGCTCGCGCCGACGTGCCGGCAAGCCAGCTGATCCCGTCCGAAAAACGCCGGCTCGAAGTCGCTCGTGCGCTTGCCACCGAACCCAAGCTTTTACTGCTCGACGAGGTGCTCACCGGCCTCACGCCGATCGAGGCGCAACGAGGTGTCGAGCTGGTGCGGAAAGTTCGCGCCACCGGCGTGACGGTTTTGATGGTCGAGCACGTCATGGAGATCGTGATGCCGCTGGTCGATCGCGCCATCGTACTCGATCTCGGCAAGGTGCTGGTGGAGGGCAAGCCTGCCGACGTCGTTCGCGACCCGAAAGTCATCGCTGCCTATCTTGGGGATCGTCATGCTGTCGGTGCATGAAGTCACCACCGCCTATCAGGGACTGGTCGCGATCTCTTCGGTCTCGATCGAGGTCGAGAAGGGCGAGATCGTCTGCGTAGCGGGCGCCAATGGCGCCGGCAAGTCGACGCTCCTGAAGACGATTGCCGGCGCAGAACGGCCGCGCGCAGGTACCATCACCTTCGACGGAGGGCGCATCGACGGGCTGGCGCAGCATCTGATCACCGCGCGCGGCATCGCCTACGTGCCGGAAAACCGGCGATTGTTTCCGCGTCTCTCCGTGCGGGACAACTTGAGGCTCGGCAGTTATCTTTACCGCAGCGAAGCGGGTCGCGACGAACCGCAGTCGCTGGTGTTCAAGCTGTTCCCGAGGCTGTCGGAGCGGCTGGACCAGCGCGCCGAAACGCTCTCCGGCGGCGAGCAGCAGATGCTCGCGATCGGCCGCGCGCTGATGACAAGGCCGCGGCTGTTGATGCTGGACGAGCCCTCGCAGGGCATCATGCCAAAACTCGTCGATGAGATCTTTCAGTCGGTCAAGCGGATCCGCGACGCCGGCATGACCGTGCTGATCGTCGAGCAGCGCATCGCCGAATGCCTCGACATCGCCGACCGCGCCTACATCCTGCAGACCGGCCGCCTGCAGATGCAGGGCACCTCGAGCGAAATCAGGGACAATCCCGACGTCCGCAAGGCGTATCTCGGGCTGTGATCGGTCTTGTCGTCATGGCCGGGCTCGTCCCGGCCATCCACGTCTTTCCTTGTAATGCATGCCAAAGACGTGGATGCCCGGCACAAGGCCGGGCATGACGCGTAGAGTCAATGCTCGTGCTCCGGCAACACCAGCCCGAACGTCTTCAACAAATCGGCGACCTGCGCAGGCGAAAGATAACGCGGGTTGAGCCCGCGCAGCAGAAGATAAAGCCGTGCCGTCTCTTCCAGCTCCTCGATCGCGAACACCGCACCCTCCAGCGTATCGCCGGAGACTACCGGGCCGTGATTGGCGAGCAGCACGGACGAATATTTTCCCGCCAGGCCCTTGATCGCGTCCGCGACCGCCGGATCGCCGGGCCGGTAGTAAGGCACGAGCGCGGTGGCACCGCACTTCATCAGGTAATAGGCCGTCATCGGCGGCAGCGCCGCGCGCGGGTCGATCTCCGGCAGCATCGAGAGCGCCACCGAATGCGTCGAGTGCAGGTGCACCACGGCGCGCGCCGCCGCACGGGTCTGGTACAATGCCGTGTGCAGCGGCACCTCCTTGGTCGGCGCATCGCCGGAGAGGAGCCGTCCGAGAGCATCGAGCCGCGACAGCCGCGCCGGGTCGAGTAAACCGAGCGAGGCGTTGGTCGGCGTCACCATATAGCCGCCATCGTCGAGTTTTGCGGAAATGTTGCCCGAGGAGCCCGGCGTCAGCCCGCGTTCGAACAGGGAGCGGCCGAGCCGGCAGATTTCCTCGCGGATCTTTGTTTCGCTCATGGCCTATCCTTTTCAAACCTTGTCTCACGCTTTGGCAGCGCGGCCAAGCCGTGATACGCAGGGGGCAACGCACCGCCATGACGGTCAAAGAGGAACTCAGGGAAACGCCGCATGTCCCAGCCTGCAATCGCAAAACCCCGCATCGCCGTCATCGGACTCGGTTCGATGGGCTTCGGCATGGCGACCTCGCTCCGCCGCGCCGGTTTCGAGGTGACCGGTTGCGACGTCTCAGTGGACGCGGTTGGCCGGTTTGTGTCCGAAGGCGGCAAGGGCGCCAGGACGCCGGCAGAGGCCGCAAGCGGTGCCGACATCGTTGTCAGTGTCGTCGTCAACGCGAGCCAGACCGAAACCATTCTGTTCGGCCAGCACGGCGCGGCCGAAACGCTGGCAAAGGACGCCGTGTTTATCTCGTCTGCGACCATGGACCCCGACGTCGCCCGGCGGCTCGCCCAACAGCTGGAGGCGACAGGAAGGCTTTATCTCGACGCACCGATTTCTGGCGGCGCGCAGCGCGCAGCCCAGGGCGAATTGACCATCCTCGCCTCGGGAAGCCCAGCGGCTTTCGCAAGGGCGCGGCCCGCGCTCGATGCGATGGCGGCAAAACTTTATGAACTCGGCGATGCAGCGGGGCAGGGCGCCGCGTTCAAGATGATCAACCAGCTGCTGGCGGGCGTTCATATCGCGGCGGCTTCCGAGGCCATCGCCTTTGCCGCGAGACAAGGGCTCGATATCCGCAAGGTTTACGAGGTGATCACGGCTTCCGCCGGCAATTCCTGGATGTTCGAAAACCGCATGCCGCATGTGCTCGACGGCGACTATGCGCCGCGCAGCGCGGTCGAGATTTTCGTCAAGGATCTGGGGATCATTCAGGATATGGCGCGCAATGCCAAATTCCCGGTTCCGGTCGCGGCGGCAGCGCTGCAGATGTTTTTGATGACGGCGGCTGCGGGCATGGGCCGCGACGACGATGCATCGGTCGCGCGGATCTATGCCCGCGTCACGGGCACGAAACTGCCCGGCGAGCCGAAATAGCTATTTTCGAAAAAGAAGGGAACAGCGATGCCCCGCTTTGCCGCCAATCTCACCATGATGTTCAACGAAGTGCCGTTCCTCGACCGCTTCGAGGCGGCGGCGAAAGCGGGTTTTACGGCGGTCGAATTCCTGTTTCCGTATGCGTTTCCCGCCGAAGAGATCGGCAAGCGCCTGCGCGCCAACGGTCTGACGCAAGCGCTGTTCAATCTGCCGCCCGGCAATTGGGATGCCGGCGAAAAGGGTTTTGCCGCGCTGCCGGAGCGTTTTGCCGACCTCAAGCAGAGCCTGCACACGGCACTGCCTTACGCGGAAGCGACCGGCGTCAAGCGCGTGCACCTGATGGCGGGAATTGCCAGTCGAACCGATGCAAAGGCGGTCGAGGCGTTCTACAAATCGGTAGCGTGGAGTTGCGAATTCTTCGCGCCCCATGGTCTCGATGTGGTGATCGAGCCGATCAATCCGCGCAACGTGCCCGGCTATTTTCTCAACGATTTTGTGTTCGCGCACGAGCTGATCAACGAATTGAAGATTGCGAACCTGAAGCTGCAATTCGACATCTATCACTGTCAGATCATTCATGGCGATGTCACCATGCGGCTGCGCGAGATGATGCCGGTGATTGGTCATGTCCAGATCGCCAGCATCCCGTCGCGTCACGAGCCTGATGGCGAAGAGTTGAACTATCCCTTCATCTTCGCCGAGCTCGACCGGCTCGGCTATGGCGGCTTCGTCGGCTGCGAATATAACCCGCGGGGCAAGACCACCGACGGCCTCGGCTGGTTCAAGCAATATGCTGGTGCGGGACGCTAGGAGGAACGCCGTGACGCTCGCACTTGGCTGCATCGCCGACGACTACACCGGCGCATCCGATCTCGCCAACACGCTGACGCGCTGCGGTTTGCGCACGGTGCAGACGATCGGCGTTCCCGCCGACGAACTGAAGCTCCCCGAGGTCGACGCGGTCGTCGTGTCGCTGAAAAGCCGGTCGATCGAAGCAGCTATCGCCGTGTCGCGCTCGCGCGCCGCGGACAAATGGCTGCGCGGACGCGGTGCGGCCCATGTGCTGTTCAAGATCTGTTCGACTTTCGATTCCACCGACGCCGGCAATATCGGTCCGGTGATGGACGCGTTGCGCCACGACTGCGGTGACAGGATCGTGTTGGTGACGCCTGCCTTTCCCGAGACCGGCCGCACTGTCTACCAGGGCAATTTGTTCGTGGGCTCGGTGCCGCTGAACGAAAGCCCGCTTAGGGATCACCCGCTCAATCCGATGCACGATTCCAATCTCGTGCGGGTGCTCGCGCGCCAGAGCAAGACCAAGGTTGATCTCGTTGATCTCAAGACCGTGACTCGCGGAGCGGATGCCGTGCGGGCGCGCTTATCCGAATTGTCGGCCAGGGGTTTTGGTGCGGCGATTGTCGACGCCGTCTTTGACCATGATCTGGAAACGATTGGCGAGGTCGCGCTGGAGCATCGCCTGTCCGTCGGGGCATCCGGAGTTGGCCTCGGCCTTGCCCGCGCGCTGGTCGCATCACGCAAGCTGAAGGCGGGCGCCTCAAACGCGGTTTCCGATGCGCCGGTCGGCGGCCCGGCGGCGTGCCTTGCCGGCAGCTGTTCGCACGCGACGCTGCAACAGATCGCACAAGCCGAACAGGTGATGCCGGTGCTGCATCTTGATCCGGAGCGAGTGGTCGCGGGCGGGGACGAAGCAAGTCGTGCGCTGGCATGGGCCAAAGGGAGGCTGAACGAGGGACCGATCCTGATCGCCTCTAGTTCGACACCGGACCAGGTCGCAGCTCTGCAAGCACGTCATGGCCGCAATGCAACCGGGCATGCCATTGAGCAGGCAATGGCCGACCTCGCCGAAGGCCTGGTGCAGTCGGGGGTGCGACGCCTGGTGGTAGCAGGTGGTGAAACTTCAGGCGCGGTTGTGGATCGTTTGGGCATTCCCGGTTTTCTGGTAGGTGCGGAAATTGCCGCAGGCGTGCCGGTTTTGCGCGCTGTCGGCGCGAAGGACGGCGAAATGCTGCTTGCACTCAAATCGGGCAATTTCGGCGGGCCCGAATTTTTTTCCGATGCGCTCAAGCTGATGCGCTGAAGTGTCACCGCGCCTTTGGCGAACGCGAAGCGGTAACGCGTAACGGCAACGGTATCGCGGAAGTGAAGGCGCGCAAGTTAGCCATTTGGCCGCATTTCGGGTACATCGGCGCGGGCCCAATTCCTCCATCCCGAATTTGGTAAGCGGAATGCGCGTGACATGACTGAACTTGTTCGTATCGCCCTCAACCGGCCATACACATTCGTCGTGCTCGCGCTGTTGCTCCTGATCATCGGGCCGCTCGCGGCCTTGCGCACGCCGACCGATATCTTTCCAGAGATTCGCATCCCGGTGATCGGCGTGGTCTGGCAATATACCGGCTTGCCGCCGGACCAGATGTCGGGGCGCATCATCACGCCGTATCAGCGGGTCCTGACCACGACCGTCAACGATATCGAGCACATCACCGCGAACTCCTATAACGGCGTCGGCATCGTCAAGATCTTCTTCCAGCCGAACGCGGACATCCGCACCGCCAACGCGCAGGTCACCGCGGTCTCGCAGACCATCATCAAGCAGATGCCGCCGGGCGCAACGCCGCCGCTCATCCTCAACTACAGCGCTTCGACGGTTCCGATCATCCAGCTTGCGCTGTCCGGCGAAGGCCTTACCGAGCAAAACCTCGCCGACATCGCCATCAATCAGCTGCGCACGCCCCTGGTCACGGTGCCCGGCGCGGCGATTCCTTATCCTTACGGAGGCAAGCAGCGACAGATCCAGATCGACGTCAATGCGACGGCGCTGCAGTCGCTTGGTCTATCCGGCCAGGACGTCGCCAATGCGCTCGCAGCGCAGAACCTGATTCAGCCGGCCGGCACATCGAAGATCGGCGGCTTTGAATACGTCATTCAGCTCAACAACTCTCCGCTGAAAATCGAGGAGCTCGGCGATCTGCCGATCAAGGCCGTCAATGGCGCCATGGTTTACGTGCGGGATGTCGCCACCGTGCGCGACGGCAACCCGCCGCAGACCAACATCGTGCATGTCAACGGCAACCGCTCCGTGCTGATGATGGTTTTGAAGTCGGGTTACATTTCGACGCTCGAAATCATTGATGGCATCAAGAACAAGGTCGTCGCATTCAAGGACTCGCTTCCGGATACGCTCAAGGTCGGCTTCGTCGGCGACCAGGGAGTGTTCGTCGCCGGCGCTATCGCAGGTGTGGTGCGCGAAGGCGTCATCGCGGCATTGCTCACCAGCATCATGATTCTGCTGTTTCTGGGAAGCTGGCGTTCAACCATCATCATTGCGACGTCGATTCCGCTCGCCGTGTTCGGCTCGATCGTGATGCTGTCGGCGATCGGCGAAACCCTCAACATCATGACGCTCGGCGGTCTTGCGCTCGCGGTCGGTATCCTGGTCGACGAAGCCACGGTGACGATCGAGAACATCAATTGGCATCTGGAGCATGGCAAGGACGTCCGCACCGCGATCATGGACGGCGCTCATCAGATCGTGGTGCCGGCCTTCGTCTCGCTGCTCTGCATCTGCATCGTGTTCGTGCCGATGTTCTTCCTGCAGGGCATTCCGCGCTTCCTGTTCGTCCCGATGGCGGAAGCCGTGATCTTCGCGATGATCTGGTCGTTCATCCTGTCGCGGACGCTCGTTCCAACTATGGCGATGTATCTGTTGCAGCCGCATCGACATCATGCCGATGGTGAAGAGCCCGTGCGCTCGCGCAATCCCCTGGTGCGCTTGCAGCGCGGTTTCGAGGCCGGCTTCGAGCGATTTCGCGCCGGCTATCGCGAGTTGCTGACCGTGGCGCTGAAGCACCGGCCGACCTTCGTGATCGGCTTCCTTGGGCTTGTCGGCGCCTCCTTCCTGCTCGTTCCCTATCTCGGGCAGAATTTCTTTCCCTCCGTCGATGCCGGCCAGATCCTGATGCATGTGCGCACGCAGGTGGGCACGCGGCTGGAGGAGAGCGCCAATCAATTCGCCGACGTGCAGAAGGCGATCCGCAAGATCATCCCGCCGGATCAGATCGAGACCATGGCCGACAACATCGGCATGCCCATTAGCGGCATCAACATGACCTACAACAATACCGGTGTGATCGGCCCGCAGGACGGCGATATCCAGATCAAGCTGAAGGAGGATCATCCTCCGACTGAAATCTTCGTGAAAGCTCTGCGCGAGCAGCTTCCGCGCCAGTTTCCCGGAATGACGTTTGCTTTCCTGCCAGCCGATATTGTCAACCAGATTCTCAATTTCGGCGCGCCGGCGCCGATCGACCTGCAGGTCCGGGGCGGCAATCTGAACGCCAATTTCGCCTACGCCAACAAGCTGATGGCCCGTATCCGCCGGATTCCCGGCATTGCGGATGCGCGCATCCAGCAGTCGCCGAGCAATCCCACCTTCAACATCGACGTGGATCGCACCCGCGCGCAATATGTCGGTTTGTCCGAGCGCGACGTCGTCAACAGCCTCACCGTCAATCTCTCGGGCAGCGGGCAGGTGGCGCCGACCTATTTCCTCAATCCCGATAACGGCGTGTCCTATTCGATCGTGATGCAGACCCCGCAATACCAGATCGACTCGCTGAGCGCGCTGGAGACGTTGCCGATCACGGCGGGCGGCCCCACCGCGCCGATTCTCGGCGGCATCGCCAACATCACCCGCTCGGTTTCGAGCGCGGTCGTCTCACAATACGACATCCAGCCGATGGTGCAGATCTTCGCCACGCCGCAGGGGCGTGACCTCGGTGGCGTTGCGGCCGATGTCCGGAGAGCGATCGCGGATACGGCGAAGGACGTGCCGAAGGGCTCCTCGGTTGCTCTCGTCGGCCAGGTGCAGACCATGAACAACTCGTTCGCCGGACTGCTGTTCGGGCTCGCCGCGGCCATCATCCTCGTCTATTTCCTGATCGTGGTAAATTTCCAATCCTGGTCCGACCCGTTCGTGATCATTACGGCGCTGCCGGCGGCACTGGCCGGGATCGTCTGGATGCTGTTTTCGACCAACACCACGATGTCGGTTCCGGCGCTGACCGGCGCCATCATGTGCATGGGCGTCGCGACCGCCAACAGCGTGCTGGTGATCAGCTTTGCCCGCGAGCGCTATGAGGAAACCGGCGATCCGATTCTGGCCGCCGTCGAGGCCGGTTTCGTGCGCTTGCGCCCCGTCCTGATGACGGCGCTCGCCATGGTGATCGGCATGCTGCCGATGGCGCTGGGGCTCGGGGAGGGCGGCGAAGCCAATGCGCCGCTCGGGCGGGCAGTGATCGGCGGCCTGACCTTCGCAACCATTGCCACGCTGATGTTCGTTCCGGTGGTTTTCAGCTTGGTGCACAGGAAACAGGACCCCAAAGGGGCCGTCGTAACGGAGAGCCAGAATGCCCACTGAACCTCGCTCGCCGGTCTCGCGCCGGAAGTTGGGCATGTTTGGCGGAATAGCCGTCATCGCCGCGCTGATGCTGGTGATCAGCGGCATCCGCGCGCGCGAGGATTCGAGCGCGAAGTTGCGCGAATGGACCGACAGCCAGGCGATTCCGCCGGTGGCGGTGATATTCGCCGAGGCCGGCGCGCTGACGGCAACGATCGATCTGCCGGGCCGGCTGGAGGCCTATTATCGCGCGCCGATCTTTGCGCGCGTCAACGGCTACCTGAGGAGCTGGAGCGCCGACATCGGCGCGCGGGTCAAGGCCGGCGAAGTCATCGCCGAAATCGATGCGCCCGATCTCGATCAACAACTGCTGCAGGCCCGTGCCGACCTGACCAATCAGCAGGCGAGCGCGAAGCTGTCCGAGGTCACGCTAGCGCGCCGCAAGACGCTGATCGCCTCGAATTTCGTCTCGATGCAGGAGATCGACGAGCGCACCGCCGATCTCTCCAACAAGATCGCCGCGGTCAACTCCAGCCAGGCCAATGTCGAGCGGCTCGAAGCGCTCGCCGGCTACAAGAAGATCACCGTGCCGTTCGACGGCATCGTCACCGCACGCGCGACCGACGTCGGCGCTCTGATCAATGCCGGCGGCGGCAGCGGTCCACCGATGTTCGTGATATCCGACATCAGGAAGCTGCGCGTCTATGTCAATGTACCGCAGACTTACGTGCCTTCGGTGCGGATCGGTGCGAAGTCGGTGATCTCCGTGCCCGAATATCCGGCACGGACGTTTGACGCTACCGTCGAAGCGTCCGCACAAGCCGTCGATGTCAGTTCCGGCACGACGCAGATGCAGCTTGGGCTCGAAAATGCCGCCGGTGAATTGATGCCGGGCGGCTTTGCCACGGTGCGGCTGACGTTGCAGCGGGATGGTGGTCCGCTGCACATCCCCTCGAGCGCGCTGGTCTTCAACCAGAACGGCCTGCGGGTTGCGACGGTGGGAGCGGACGATCGCGTCCTGTTCAAGGCGGTGACGATCGCGCGCGATCTCGGGCGCGACATCGAGCTCGCGTCAGGGATTACGCTGGACGACCGCATCATCAACGCGCCGCCGGACGGAATCGTCGACGGCGATCAGGTCCGCATTGTCAGCACCAAGCGTCGCCCGGCCACGGTTTCGGCCAAGCAGGGCGACAAGGGGTAGGGGTGCTAGCCGCGCTCGATTCACCTCTCCCACGCTGGGGAGAGGCCGGATCGCGAAGCGATCCGGGTGAGGGCGGTTGCCTGCACGATAGACCGTAAGCCCTCACCCAGCCCTCTCCCGGAGGGAGAGGGAGCGCACCTTTGTCGAGGCTATAGTTGACTTGGTCCCATCAGGTTCTAATCGACTCGCCACTCCAGAATGCCGTCTTGAGCCATTGCGATCTCGCCCGATGACCCAACCGGCGTCCGGTCGAGGTTCAATAAATGCGCGAGTGTGCTGCGGTCACCGGCCGGCACGCGCGCCAGCGCCCGCCGGTTCTCCGGCGTGCGCAGCATGACACGCCGTGCCCGACCTCGTTGTTGCGGCCATAGAGCACGGTAAAACTTTCGACTTTTCCCTTGCCGCTGGCCTCGGTCACGAATTCCGGCACCCCGCCGCGACGGCGCTCCGCCTCGGCTTGCACGCTCGTTTCCTGCGCGAGCGGTTCTTCCGGCGGCGTTCGCGACAGCACCAGCGCATGATGCTTGGTGACAAAACCGCCCTGGCCGTAGAGGAGACCGAGTGTGGCGCCGGCGCGAAGTTTCCGCGCCATCGCGCAGGCCGCATGCGTCATATAAGTGTTGAGCGGCGCGCCGAAGAAAGTCAGCCCGCCGGTCACGGTCGGCTGCACGTCGGCTCCCAATCCCAGCGTTCGCCGCGCCATTTTCGGCACGCAGGGAAAGCAGCTGTAGAGCTCGATCGCATCAAAAGCTCGGCCATCGCCGCCAGCGAGCTCCTTTGCCGCCTCAAGCACGGCGTTTTGTGCGTGGCTCTCGACGAACTGGTCGCGTTCAAGATAATCACGCGGCTCTTCCGCCGAAGCGCCGCCCCGGATATGGACGAGATGGTCGTCCCGCAAGCCCACCTCGCGCGCTTTCGCAAGGCTCGTCATCAGCACCGCGCCGCCCATGTTGACCATCGGGTTGGCGACCATGAGCTTGGTGTAAGGCCACGCGATCAGCCGGTTGTCTGACGTCGGCGTCGTGATTTCGTGCGGAGTGAAATTCCGCTTCAGCCACGAATTGGGATTCTGCGAGGCGACCAGGGAATAGGCCGACCACAGTGCGCCCGATTCCCCCATCGCCTCGCGCGGCGTCTGGCCCCAATGCGCCGAGGTGGCCGCTTCGTAAAACGGATAGACGCTCACCGGGCGAAACACGCCGAGTTTCACGGCCAGCGGCTTCTCGAACGCGGCATTGCGCTTGGGCTCCTCGACATCGTGGGCGAACGGCGTCCACGGCAAGGTGAGGCCGGCGCGTTCGGCCTTGGTCGCACTGCTCTGCGCTTCGGCGCCGCAGACCGCCGCGACGCTGCATTCGCCGCGCGCGATGCGCTTTGCTGCTTCATGAAGGTAGCGGACCGGACTTTCGCCGCCCACGGGGCCGTAATAATTGTGCTTCGGCTTGATGGAAAGACGCGCGGCGAGCTGCTTTTCCGGATCGCGGTAACGCCAGCTCAGGAAACTGACGATGTCGAGCGACTGGATCTCGCCGAGCAGCGTAGCGCCGCTGTCGGCTTCCGCGCGCCGCAGGGCTTCGACCAGGAGCGCGAGTGGTTCGAGGCCTTGCGCAATTTCCTTCGGGCGATCGACGATTTCACCGACGCCGACGATGACGGGAATGCGCTCGGCAGGGAGGATTGGCCATTGGACATTTTTCTTGGTCGTCTCCAAATGTTAAACCGGATGTCATTGCGAGCGGAGCGAAGCAATCCAGACCTTTAGCGTCGAAACATGGATTGCTTCGTCGCTGTCGCTCCTCGCAATGACGAATTTGGCTTGTTAATCCGAAACCAGCGCGTTCATCCGCTCCACGGCTTCCGCGAAATCTTGCTTGAATTCCTGCACCACCGTGCCGGCCGACTTGACGCTGTCGATCAGGCCAACGCCCTGTCCGACGAAATAGCTGACGAGTTCGCGCGCCTTCGTGTTGCCCGCAAGAGCGGACCGATCGATCGAATCGAATGCATCGCGGCTGATGATGCTTTGCAGCGGCATCGGCAGCGCGCCGGGGCTTGCCGGATCGCGGTCCCATGCATCGGTCCACACCGAGCGCAACTGCCGCGCCGGCTTGCCGGTGCGGCTCTTGGAGCGCACCGCCTCGCGCGAGGACGCAGCGATCATCTTTTCGCGGAAGATTTCGCTGGTCTCAGATTCAACCGTCGCAAGCCACACCGAACCGGTCCACACCCCGGCGGCGCCCATCGCCATGCACGCCGCCATTTGCCGCCCGGTCATGATGCCGCCCGCGGCCAGCACCGGCACGTCGCGGATCTCCCTGATCGCCTTGATCACCTCGGGCACCAGCACCATGGTCGAGACTTCGCCGCAATGGCCGCCGGCTTCGGTTCCCTGCACCACCAGTATGTCGACGCCGGCGGCGACCTGGCGCAACGCATGCTCTTTGGCGCCGACCAGCGCCGCGACGGGAACGTCGTGCTTTCTTCCCATCTCGATCATCGCTTTCGGTGGTACGCCGAGCGCGTTCGCAATCAGGCGGATCGGGTGACGGAACGAGGCTTCGAGAACTTCTAGCGCCAGACCGGCGTCAAATGGCTGCGGCTGGTTGTCGGGAACGCGCGTTGTCGTGAGTTCAATGCCATGCTTATTGAGAAGATTGCGGGTGAAAGCGCGGTGTTGGGCTGAAATCCGCGTCTCGAGGCCGTTCCAGGTGACATTCTTCTCGCCTGAGGTTGAAATGTTTTCCGGGATCAGCACGTCGAGCCCGTAAGGCTTGCCGTCGACATGATCGTCGATCCATTTCAGCTCCTGCTCGATGGTCTCAGGGGTATGGGTGGTGGCCCCCAACACCCCGAAACCGCCGGCGCGGCTCACGGCTGCGACCACGTCGCGGCAGTGGCTGAAGGCAAACAGCGGAAATTCGACGCCCAGCATGTCGCAAACCGGCGATTTCATCGTGTTTCCATTCCCTATGTCAGCCGCCGATCGCGGCTCGTTCGAATTTTCCTAACGAACGCTAGCGCATCGGCAATAGTGATGCCAAGCCACATCGTTTTGTCTCTTGCGCTTTGGTGCGGGAGAGGGAATGCTGGTGCGGAGCAAAACGAAGAAACTTGAGGGAGCGCGACCAGCATGTCGGCCTTGCCAACCATGTCAGGCAGCGATCACCTTGCCGGCGACACTACCTGCGACGTCGTCGTGGTCGGCGCGGGATTTGCCGGAATGTATTTGCTCCACCGGCTGCGTGGGCTTGGACTTAGGGTGCGCGTCTACGAGCAGGGCGGGGATGTCGGCGGCACCTGGTACTGGAACCGCTATCCCGGCGCGCGTTGCGACGTCGAGAGCATGCAGTACTCCTATTCCTTTTCCGACGAATTGCAGCAGGAATGGGACTGGAGCGAACGCTACGCGCCGCAGGCCGAAATTCTCAAATATGCCCGGCACGTCGCCGAGCGCTTCGATTTACGGCGCGATATTCAATTCAATACCAGCGTCGATCGCGTTGTGTTCGACGAGAGCGCGGGCGAATGGCAGGTCTCGACATCCGACGGCAAAACCGTCAGCGCAAGGTTCGTGGTGCTCGCCACCGGCTGCCTGTCGAATGCGCGCCTGCCCGATATCAAGGGCCTTTCGGATTTTGCCGGCAAGGTCTATCACACCGGCCATTGGCCGCATGAGGCGGTTAATTTCACGGACCAGCGCGTCGCCGTCGTCGGCACCGGTTCTTCGGCTATCCAGTCGATACCGGAGATCGCCAGGCAGGCGCGACACCTCTACGTGTTCCAGCGCACGCCGAATTTCTCGATTCCCGCCCACAACGCCGCGCTGACGGCGGAAGAGCGCGAGGCGTTTCGTAGAATTTATCCCGAAGTGAGGCGCTTTGCGCGCGAGGAGGCGCGCAATGGCCTCTATGCCGAGATGCCCGACCGTGGCGCGCTCGACGATGGGGACAATGCGCGGCGCGCCAGATATGAGCAGCGCTGGGTCAATGGCGGCCTGACGTTCATGCTCGCCTATAACAACCTGATTCTCGATCAGGCCGCCAACGATACGGCTGCGGATTTTGTCCGCGCCAAGATCGCGGAAATCGTCAAGGACCCGCAGACCGCAAAACTCCTGCAGCCGGTCAATCACCCGATCGGCTCCAAGCGCATCTGTGTGGACACCGATTATTACGCAACCTTCAATCGCCCCAACGTGACGCTGGTCGATATTCGCGACAGCGGCATCGAGGAGATCCTGCCGAATGCCGTGCGCGTGGGGGCCAAGGATTACGAGGTCGATGCGCTGGTGCTGGCGACCGGGTTCGATGCGATGACCGGTTCGGTGGCGAGGATCGACATTCGCGGCCGTGGCGGGCAGACGCTGAAGCAGAAATGGGCCGAGGGACCCAAAACCTATCTCGGGTTGATGTGTGCGGGCTTCCCCAATCTCTTCATCATCACGGGGCCGGGCAGCCCTTCGGTGCTCTCCAACATGATCGTCTCGATCGAGCAGCACGTCGACTGGATCGCCGACTGCATGGTCTGGATGCGCCAGCGCGGCCTCGACCTTGTGGAGGCGACGAAGGCTGCCGAAGAGGGTTGGGTCGCCCACGTCAATCAAGTCGCGCACATGACGCTCTATCCGCAGGCCAATTCCTGGTACATGGGCGCCAATATTCCGGGCAAGCCGCGGATCTTCATGCCCTATATCGGCGGCGTCGGCGTCTATCGCCGGATCTGCGACGACGTCGCCGCCAAGGGATATGAGGGATTTGCGATGACAACGGCAGAACGCCCGCAGAGGATGGCGGCGTCGTCATAAGCGTCGTCATTGCGAGCCAACGGGTCGCGCAAATGCGCGCCCGATGACAGGCTCCGCGAAGCAATCCAGAACATCTGAGCGACCGGGCACGACAGCAACCCGGCGTCATGGGTCAAAGATCGCTTTAATCTTCAGTTCCGAGTCGAGTCACCATCGCATCGACATCGAATCACGGGTATCCCGCCAAGCTTAATGCCCTCCCAACGGCCTCGGCACCGGCGCTATTGGGGCAAAGCGTACATCAGGAAGCTGAGAATCCCCGCTTAGTCGGTCAAAATGACCCCGAGCCGACATAGACGGGATTGGAATCCCGCGGCGCAGCAGTTTCCTCTCATCGGGGTGTGCTATAGTTTCGGTCGAAAACGCACGGAAGGCTGCCCAGGGGGTGGTGCCGTGACCAATCGTCTTCTTCATAAGCGACGGGACTTCATCACGCTGCTCGGCGGCGCGGCGGCGACGTGGCCGCTCGCGGCCCGCGCGCAGCAGGGCGAGCGGCTGCGGCGCATCGGCGTGCTGATGAACATCACCGCCGACGATCCGGAGGCACAGTCCCGCATGACGGCGTTCGTGCAGGAGCTGGCGCAGCTGGGCTGGATTGCCGACCGCAACGTACGGATCGATTATCGTTGGGCAGCGGGCGACCCCGGTCGCTTTCACCGATATGCCGAGGAGCTTCTAGCGCTCGCGCCGGACGTCATTTTGGCCTCGGCCACCCCAAGCGTCCAGGCACTGCAGCAGGCGACCCGCACGGTGCCCATCGTGTTCGCGAACGTCGGCGACCCGGTCGGCATGGGCTTGGTCGAGAGCCTGGCGCGCCCGGGCGGGAACATCACCGGTTTTACCCCTAACGAATTCGGCTTCGGCGCGAAATGGCTGGGGCTGCTCAAAGAGATCGCGCCTCGCGTGACGCGGGTGGCGGTGGTTCGGGATCTTACCATAGGGCCCGCCCAGCTGAGCGCGATCCAGGCCGTGGCGCCGTCATTCGGCGTGGAGTTGAGCGTGGTTGGCGCGCGCGACGCCGACGAGATTGAGCGCACCGTCGCCGCATTCGCTCGCGCCGCGAATGCAGGCCTGATCGTAACGGCCAGCACATGGGCGATGATTCATCGCGATTTGATCACTATGCTCGCGGCTCGGCACCGATTGCCGGCGATCTATCCTTTCCGCTACTTCGTCACCGCCGGCGGCCTGATGTCCTACGGGGCCAATACGATCGACATGCACCGGCGCGCGGCCGGTTATGTTGACCGCATCCTCAAGGGCGAGAAACCTGCCGACCTGCCGGTGCAGGCGCCCACGAAATACGAGTTGATGATCAACCTCAAGACGGCCAAGGCGCTTGGCCTCGAGGTGCCGGACACACTCCTCGCCCGCGCGGACGAGGTGATCGAGTAGCTTGGTATTCCTGGCTGGATCGGATCAAGGCCGTCATCTATCGTCGCTGAAGTCGGCTTCCCGCTTGGCCAGAGGGTTGACCGCCGCCGGCGTCGGCATAGTTCAGTCGGATTTCATCACGCCAGTCTAGTTCAGTATGCCCAAGCAAGTAGGAATTGTGCCATGCCGAAACGCTCTTCCATAGGCAAGCGTCGGAGCAAAGCCTTACCCGCCTTGGGGTTTGCCGGCATGTCTCTCTCGATGGCAAGCGGTGCGTGCGCCTCAACCAGCGAAGCGTCGGCGAATACATCACTGCCCTCGCAGAAGCAGGAAATCTTACTTGGTGAGGAGGAAATCTCCGACGTCAGTTTGGCGACGTTCTATGTCTTCGACAAGGAAAATGCTGGAGCACCACCGCTCTACCAAAAACCAGGGCTGGCCGCCGGAGGCGGTGCCGGCTGTGGCTGTAGCTTCGGCTGCGCCTACTGGCCGCAACCTCCGCAGCCTCCGAAGGCAACGCAGCCGACACAGCATCGAAAGAAGAAGCCGCCGCACCGCACGAACTAAGGGGCGTCGGGCAATAGCCGCCTTAGCGGCGCAGGCGCGGACGGTGAAGGTTCTTAAGAAGCTAATGACAAAAAAGCCCGATCGCCGGGAAGAGCACGAAGGAACCCGTTAAAACCATTCGCGTGCGGGAATGCCGGGTGATCCAGCGGTCCTCGCGTGACTACACTCGTGTGTTTTTTCATTTCACACACGAGGCCAGTGTGGCGGATTTGACATTCGCGTCAGTATCGCCGCGAGCCTTCCATGCGAATGTCAAATCCAAAACCACACTGGAATCAATATTTGCAGGTGTCCCTTTGGTTCTGACATTCGTAGAAGTGCCGGCCGAGATAACATACGAATGTCAGAACCGGGACACCTGCGGGTGCGGCTGGCACCCGGCATTCCCCACGCGCTTGGAGTCCGCCGAAGCGCCCTTGCTCGTGGGCGGAAGCAATCCAGCTTCTTCCATGCAAACGCTGTCATCACCTCCCGGTGTTCCAGGTCTTGCGGCAAGCCGAGGGCCGGTCAACGGGTTGCTTGAAAATACCCGACGCAGGCGCGGCCAAGCTGTCCATTTACTTCGTCACCCATCACCAGACAGCCGGCAAAGGCCGCGTGCAGAGTCCGAAAACCAGGGAGAATTTCCATGCAATTTCTAAAGACCGTGCTCGTGATCGGAGCCACGACGGCCATACTGGCGGGGCCCGCACATGCACAGGGCAAGCCGGGCGAAATCAAGATCGGGATCACCACCTTCCTGTCGGGACCGGCCTCTGTCTTTGGCGTGCCCGGAAAAGCCGCAGCCGAGATGATTGCGGAGGACATCAACAAGAAGGGTGGGATTGGCGGCGTGCCGGTAAAACTGTCCTTCGTGGACGAAGGTGCAGGCGGCGAGGCGCTCGTTTCGAACTACCGTCGCCTGGTGCAGGACGAAAAGGTCGACGTGACCTTTGCCTCCATCTCCTCGGGCAGCTGCAACCAGCTCGTGCCGGTCGCCGAAGACCTCAAGGTGATGAACTTCATGTGGGATTGCGGTGCCGCTTCGATCCTCGAAGCGAAGAAGTACCGTTACAATTTCCGCACCCAGGCCAACGCTACGCCCGAGATGCTCGCGGTTCTCATCTATCTCCTCAAGACAACACCGGATTTCAAGACCATTGCCGTCGTCAATCAGGACTATGCCTGGGGCCGCGAGAGCTGGGAGATCTTTTCAACCGCGCTGAAGGTGATGAAACCCGACGTGCAGGTGGTGGCCGAACTCTTCCCCAAATTCGGCTCTCCCGATTACTCGACCGAGATTTCGCGCCTGATGGCGCTTCGTCCCGATGTGGTGCTGACCACGAGCTGGGGCGGCGATCTCGACACGCTGGTCCGGCAGGCCGGCCAGCGCGGTCTTTTGCAACAATCCGCTTTCGTCCTCGCCATCGGAGAATCATCGATCCAGCGGCTGGGCAAGGATCTGCCGGAAGGCCTGATCATCGGCGCGCGCGGCGATCACTGGTTCCTGCATCCGGAGAAGAAGAACGATCCGGCCTTCAAGGCCTTCAACGAGGCGTTCAAGGCAAAGACCGGCTCATGGCCGATTTATCCGGTCTATCACATGGCCCAGGCATTCGCGGCGCTGCAGACGGCCTACGACAAGGCCATCAAGGCCAACGGCGGCAACTGGCCGACGCATGAGCAGGTGGTGGACGCGGCTGCCGGCGACGAGTTCGCAACCGGCTTTGGCAGGCCGGTTACGCTGCGGCGAGATGACAACCAGGGTCTGGAAGCCCAACTTGTCGGCGTGACCAAGTCGATGCCCGGTTATGACTTCAAGGTGCTCGACGACATGATGGTTTTCGATCCCAGGACCATCACGACCCCGCCGGGCATGCGCTCGGTCGAGTGGCTCAAGACGCTCAAGCCCGAATTCGTCAAGATGGACGTGCCGACGTACAAGCAGTGATCTAAAGCGCGATGAAGTTAGGTTCGAGCTCTGGCCGCAACAAAAGTGTGCTCCCTCTCCCAAGGGGAGAGGGGTGGGGTGAGGGGGTAAGATCTCGCGTGAGACCATGGCCCCTCACCCGGATTGCTCTGCAATCCGACCTCTCCCCGGCGGGGAGAGGTGAACCGAACCAGTTGACGAAGCGATTCAACCAAACTTCATCCGGCACGAGTGCTGCCGATTTGAAGGTTCCACCGCACTAGCTATCACCGTCCTCCGGATTCCTTTCCGGGGGACGGACAAGGCTTCCCGATGAATTCGACCCTGGCCATTTTGGCCGTCCTCGACGGGATCAGCTACGCCGCGCTGGTGTTTTTGGTCTCGGTCGGGCTCAGCCTGATTTTTGGCGTGCTGCGGATCGTGAACGTGGCGCATGGCTCCTTCTACGCCTTCGGAGCTTATCTTGCCGCCACCTTCAGCTTTGCCGTCGCGCCGCTGTCGCCATGGCTCACCTATCCCGCGCTGCTGGCGGCAGCGATCGTGATCGGCGTTGTGTGCGGCGGGCTGATCGAGCGCTTCCTGCTGCGCCCGGTGTATGGGCGTGACGATGTGCTGCAGCTTCTGATCACATTTGCGGTTTTCATGATCATGGACAATCTGCAGCGCCTGATCTGGGGCGTTCAGCCGATCTTCGCGGCCGAGCCATTGAAGCTTCTTCCCAATATCTCCGTATTCGGCGTCACCTACACCTCCTACCAGGTCGTGCTGCTGCCGTGCGTGGCCGTGCTGACCCTGATCGGCTTGCGCTATTTTCTCCGTCACAGCCTCGCCGGCGCCGTGATCCTGGCCGTCACGGAAGATCGTGAAGCTGCAACGGCAATCGGAATCGACGCCAGGCGCGTTTACCTCGTCACGTTCATGATCGGGGCCAGCCTGGCCGCGCTTGGCGGGGCCCTTGCGTTGCCGACCACCTCGCTTGTGCCCGGCATGGGAACGGACATGATCGTGCTTTCTTTCGCCGTCGCCGCCACAGCCGGCCTCGGCCAGATCGAGGGCGCGGCCGTCACCGCGCTCATGATCGGGCTGGCACGCGCCTTCATCATCTACATCCAGCCCGAGTTCGAGGTTCTGGTGCCTTATCTGATCATGGTGCTGGTGCTGCTGGTGCGGCCGTACGGTCTGTTCGGCGCCACCCAGTTGAGGAAAATCTGATGGGGCGCCGTCCCAAGCCGATTACGCTAGCCGCCGTCCTGTTCTTCCTGGCGGCCGCCATTGCGCCGCTGTTTATACCGAGCTGGGCCACGTTGGTCGCGCTGATCCTTGCCAAGAGTATCGTGGTGCTCGGAATCATCCTGCTGTTGCAGGCCGGACAGGTGTCGTTCGGACACGCGATGTTCTTTGCGTGTGGCGCCTACGCCGCGGCGTTTTGGGGCAAGTATGTCGGTGGCGGCGACATCCTGCTCTATCTTCTGCTTGGTGCCGTATCGTCGACCGTCTTCGGACTGATCGTCGGCCTCTTCGTGGTGCGCTACCGCGAAATCTTCTTCGGCATGCTCAACCTCGCTTTCTCGATGGTGTTGTGGTCGCTCCTGGAAAAGATGTTCTCCTACACCAACGGCGCCGACGGCATTCGCGTGGCGCGTCCGCACCTTCTGGGAATGGCCTTCACGCCGGAGACCTTCCAGTATGTCGTCCTTTACGTGAGCTTGTTGATCGCGATCGTGGCATTCCTCGGCGTTCAGCGCTACCTCGACAGTCCGCTCGGGCACATGTTGCGGGCCATCAAGTCGAACGAGACGCGGCTGGAATATCTGGGAACTTCGGCGCGCCGCGTGCTCCTTGTCGGCTATGTCTTCTCTGCCTTTCTCGGCGGTATCGGCGGCGCGCTGGTGGCGATCATCCAGCAGATCGCGACCCCTGAATTCGGCTTCTGGACCAAGTCGGGCGAGTTCGTATTCATCGCCATCCTCGGTGGCGGCGCGCATGCCTTCGGCGCCTTCGCAGGAGCTGCGATGTTCGAGGCCGTTCGCTTCTATGCGGCCGCTCATCTGGCGAACGCCTGGCAGCTCATTCTCGGCGTGGTGCTGATCGTCATCATTCTCTACGCGCCAGGCGGCCTGATCGGGTTGAGGCAGCGCGGCAAACGCGCGAAGCAAGGGGCGCAATGATGGCGAAGGTTCTGCTCTCGGCGAAGGGGATCGAAATTCGCTTCGGCGGGGTGATCGCCGCAGACGGAATCGATCTTGATGTTTATGAGGGCGAAAATCTCGCCATCATCGGCCCCAACGGCGCCGGCAAAACCACGTTTCTCAACGTCTCGACCGGCTACCTCAGGCCGCAGGCGGGCAGCGTGAGTTTTCTTGGCCGCGATATTACCGCGCAACTGCCACGCACCGTCACCAGGCTCGGCATCGCGCGCGCCTTTCAAATCCCGCAACTCTTTCTCGATCAGACCGTGATGGAGAACATGCTGATCGCGGCCGCTTCGCTGAACGGACACCCCTCGGGCTTCAGGGCTCTCTCCGGCCTGCCGCAGGTGTCGGAGATGACGCGGCTGCTCGATCTCGTGGGGGTCGGGCAATTTGCCGGCCGTAAAGCGCGCGAATTGCCCGAAGGACAGCGCAAGCTCGTCGATATCGCGCTTGCGCTTGCGCTCAAACCCAGACTTTTGCTCATGGACGAGCCGACCTCGGGTGTCGCCTCGTCCGAGAAATTCGGCATCATGGACATCCTTACCAGGGCGCTTGCGCGGGAGAAGGTGACCTCGGTTTTTGTCGAGCACGACATGGACGTGGTGGAGCGCTATGCCAATCGGGTCGCTGTCTGGAGCATGGGAAAAATCCAAAAGATCGGTACGCCTGTGCAAGTTCTGGCCGACCCGAAAGTCCGCGAGCACGTGATCGGAATATGATGGATGCTGAGCCTGGAAAACATCAACGTTACGATCGAAGGTACACCGGTTTTGCGCAATGTCAGCTTCTCCCTGAAGGCGGGTGAAAGCGCGGCGCTGATCGGACGCAACGGCGCCGGCAAAACGACGACGGTGCGCACCATCATGGGCTTCACCGAAGCAACCGGTGCGATGCGTTTGGGTGGGGAGGACCTTGGGCGCGTTCCTCCTCATCGCCGCCCCTCGCTCGGGATCGGCTATGCGCCGGAAGATCGCCGCCTGTTTTCCGCTTTCACGGTGGAGGAAAACATCCTTCTCCCCGGACGCGTTGCCAGGCTCGATCCGCGGGAAAGCCGGCGCAGGCTCGATCGCGCCTATTCCGTGCTGCCCGAGCTGAAGGAACTCGCCGGACGATCGGCGGGATCGGTTTCGGGAGGGCAGGGCAAGATGGTGGCCCTGGGCCGCGCTCTGATGCTCGGAACGAGGATTGTCATTCTCGACGAGCCGTTCCAGGGGCTCGCGCCTGTGCTGGCGCAGCGCTATGCCGAAGCACTCCAGCGGCTCCGGTCACAGGACAAGGAGACCACGCTTCTGATCACGGAATCCAACGCGAAACTTCTCGACACCTTCGCCGGTGTGACAATGACGATCGAGCGCGGCGAAATCGACAAACTTGCCCGGTAGCTGAAACGAGAGGGGACGATGTGCGCGCTCGATCACTCCACCCTGCGGAATTTCTGCGCGCGGCGGCCAAAGCCGACTTCGGCCGTATAGATGTTTCCCTTCGAATCGATGGCGATGTTGTGCACCCATTTGAACTGGCCCACCTGACGGCCGTGGCGTCCCCATTGCGTGAGCACCTTGCCGTCCCCGCGGTTGATCGTGATGATCTGACCGTTCGCGCCGTCGGCAATGAAGATGTATTTTTGCGCCGGATCCTCCGAAAGCACGAGATCCCAGACCGAACCGTTCTGCATCGTCTCCGGCTCGATCCGGAACTCCTTCACGAAGTTGCCGTCTTTCCGAAAAACCTGGATGCGGTCGTTGGCGCGATCACAGACGTAGACGAGGCCGTCATTGGATATGCGGACGCAATGCACCGGGTTGGAGAACTGTTCCGAAGGCGGCGCGTCGGGCCGGTAGGCGGCCATCTTTTCATCGCTCGGTTTATGCCCGTAGGCGCCCCAAAGACGCTTGAAGGCACCGGATTGGGCGTCGAACACGATGACCCGGCGGTTCTTGTAGCCGTCGGCCACGTAGAGTTCGTTCGCCGGCTCGTCGAGCATCACATGCGCTGGCCGACCAAGCTTGTCCTGACTGTTGGAATCGCCGGTCGCATTGGCTTTGCCGATCTGCTGCAGGAATTTGCCGTCGCCGGTAAACTTGAGAATCTGGTGATCGGAATTGTCGTTGCCGGCAAGCCAGACATTGCCCTGGCTGTCGACGTGAATGCCGTGCTCCGACTTTGGCCAGTCATAACCCTCTCCGGGGCCGCCCCAATATCGCAGCAAATTGCCGTCGGAATCGAATTCCAGAACCGGCGGTGCCGCAGTACAGCACTTGGTCTCGGGCGGATTTTTGGTCGCGCCCTTTTCGTCGTCGGCGAGCGTTGCGGGCCGATGGACGATCCAGATGTGATCGTTGCGGTCGGCCGCGATGCCGGAGACCTGGCCCAGGATCCAATTGCCCGGCAACGGCTTCGGCCAGAACGGTTCAGGCTGGAATTTCGGGACCCCGGGTGCAATTGCCGGTTGTCCCATCGGCGGAGGGGGTTGCTGGGCAGCCGCAGGGCCGGCGAGACCTGCAACGACAAGCGCAAGCCGCAGCACCTTCAATGACCCGATCATTGGCTTCCTCCACGCGAACGTCTTTTTCTTTAGGAGCGATCGTACACCGGAAAGGCGTGTGGTCAAAAATGGAGGGAACAACACGTCGAATCGCGAAAGATAGTGGAGAAGTCCAGCGCCGTTGATCTGTAACTTGTCCCCAACTCGTTGCGCGGGCTAGCTCAGCATGGGGTGCTTTGGCGCGAGCTTTCAAGAGCTTGTTCCTGGCATGGAACTGGCATGGAAGCTCTTGATCGCGATCGGGGGACTTGGAGAATGTTGTTGTCACGTTGGGTGTGGGCCGCAGCCATTTGCGCAAGCATGGTTTCGCAGGCGGAAGCGAGCGGGCGCTCCGGCGTGATTCGCCGCGCGTCCTGTGCGGTCGTTCGATATTATGTCGCCAAATACTCGGCTTCCGCCGCCGAGATGTGGGCACGCGGCCATGGGGCGAGCGATGCCGAGATCGAGGCGGCGCGACGTTGCCTTAAGTCGCCCGGCACCGAAACTGCGCAGGCCGCCCGCTGGTACATGCAGTAACGGTCATGGCGCGAAGTCCCCCTGACCAGGCCTTGTGATCTGCAGGGCTTGGTGATTTGCAAGGCTTGCCTCGGGCTCTGCTTGCGACATGCACTGGCGGCTGGGGGCCGGACGCGTCCATGACGCCCCGATATTTACCGTTCCTCACCCGGCGCGCGCCCTGTGATAGGATGCCGTATGTCTTAGCCCCGCGCCCCGGCACACAATTCGCGAGGAACCAATGCAATTCACCACGCCACGCTCGATTTCGACGCAGCGGTCGCCATTCTCAGGCTCGACCACCAGGAGGTCATGAATGCGGTCTCCCTCGACATGCTGGCAGGCCTCGTCGAGGCGCTTGAGGCGGTCGAGGATAAAAAGGCGGAGGTGCGTTGCCTGGTGATGACCGGCGCCGGGCGGGCGTTTTGCACCGGCGCCAATTTGCAGGGCCGCAACGTCCAGAAGCCGGGCAAGAGCGGCGCGGGTGCGGCGCTTGAGACCGCGTTTCATCCGTTCCTGCGGCGCTTGCGCAACCTGCATTGCCCGCTTGTGACCTCGGTCAATGGGCCGGCGGCAGGTGCCGGCATGAGCTTTGCGTTGATGGGCGACATGATCCTTTGCGCGCGCTCGGCATATTTTCTCCAGGCCTTCCGCCGCATCGGCCTCGTGCCGGATTGCGGCTCGACCTGGCTGCTGCCGCGGCTGATCGGACGGGCGCGTGCGATCGAACTCTCGCTGATGGGCGAACGGTTGCCCGCGGAGAAGGCGCTGGAGTGGGGGCTGGCTGATGGGCGAACGGTTGCTCGCGGAGAAGGCGCTGGAGTGGGGGCTGGTCAACCGGGTTTATGATGACGCGGTTCTTTGGCAAGAGACCATCAAGCTTGCCCGTGAACTCGCAAATGGTCCGACGCTGGCTGGCGCTGATCCGGAAGCTTTACTGGGAGAGCCCGGACAATTCGTTCGAAGACCAGCTCAACCTTGAATTCGAATCACAACGCGGTGCGGGCGCGACGGAAGATTTCCGGGAAGGCGTCACCGCGTTCTTCGAAAAGCGCCGGCAAAGTTCAGCGGGAAATGAGGTCAAGCCCGAGGGCCAAAACGCCCTCATTTCACCTGACGATCCTTGCCAGCCCAATGGGGATCGCGCAGATTTCGGCGGAGGATCTTGCCGGAAGCATTGCGCGGCAGGGCTTCAATGAAGTCGACCGATTTCGGGGTCTTGAAACCGGCGATGCGCTCGCGGGTGAAATTGATGATCTCCGAACATTGCGCGGCAGGGCTTCAATGAAGTCGACCGATTTCGGGGTCTTGAAACCGGCGATGCGCTCGCGGGTGAAATTGATGATCTCCGAAGCCGTTGCCTGCTGGCCCTTCCTCAATACCACGATCGCCTTGACCGCTTCGCCCCATGTGTCGTCTGGCACGCCGATCGCGCTTTCGACCTCGGCCGGGTAGATGTTCTCGCCGCCCGAGATGATCATGTCCTTGATGCGATCGTGGATGTAGACATAGCCATCCTTGTCCATGTAGCCGGCATCTCCGGTGCGCAGCCAGCCGTCGCGGTCAATTGTCCTCGCGGTAGCTTCAGGTTGGTTCCAGTAACCCACCATGTTGGAGCCGGAATATGTTGCGATCTCGCCAACCTCTCCCGGCGGCAATCGTTTGCCGTCAGGATCGAGGATCGCAAGCTCGACACCCAGCAGTGCCTTGCCCGCCGAGCGCATCCGATCCGACCCCTCGACATGGTCTTCAGGCGGCAGCGCCACGATGGCGCCGGTGGTTTCCGTCAAGCCATAGAGCTGCACAAAGCCGCAGCCGAACACCTCGATGCATTCTTTCAGGAGTGCGGCGGGAATAGGCGAGGCGCCATAGAGCATGTATTTCAGGCGCGAGAAGTCGACCTGCCGCGCTCGCGGTTGCCGCACCACGAACTGCATCGCGGCCGGCACCATGAACAATTTCGTGATCCTGGAGTGCTCGATGAAGTCGAGCACCTTGGTGGGATCGAATTCCCGCGCGACCACGCCTTTGGCGCCGGAATAGAGGCCTAGCAATGCCCAACCAGTGCCGCCGATATGGAAGACCGGCATCGCCACTAGCGAGACGTCTTCCGCGGTCCACCTGTTCCATTCCGGCTTTTCGCCCTCGCCGGTCTCCATGAGGTTGATAAGGTTGGCGCGACAGCATCGCGCCTTTCGGCCTGCCGGTCGTGCCGGAGGTGTAGAGCTGGATCGCGATGTCCTGCCGCCTGATCTCGGCCTTCGGGTCGTCGGCGCTTTGCGCGTCGCGCCAGGCGGCATAGTCCTGCCATTCCGGCGCGCCGCCTTCGGTGGTCATGACCGTGCGCAGTTCCGGCAGTTGCGGTCGGATCGCGCGCGCCTGCGCCACGCATTCCGGCCCGACGAACAGCACGGGCGCCTTGCAATCGGCAACGATGAAGGCGATTTCGGGCGCGGCAAGCCGCCAGTTCACGGGCGTCATCACCACATTGGCTTTCATCGCGCCCAGCAGCAATTCGAAATAGACGTCGCTGTTCTTGCCGAGATAGGCGATGCGTTCCTGTGGCTTGACGCCAAGCGCCTTCAATCCGTTGGCGACGCGATTGGTCAATTTGTCGAATTCGGCGAAGGTGGTCTGCCGTCCCTCGAATTCAAGGACGATTTCAGCGCCGCGCGACTTCGCAAGCGTGCGCACCATTTCGGCAAGGTTTGCCGGTGCCGACGAAACGGACATGTCCTCCTCCCGATGTCTTGCTCTTGTTTGGCGCAATATTGGCGTCGTTGCGCGGCAAAGACAATATGGAGAGATGCCAGGGATCCGATCATTCGCATCCCTTCCCGGCAGGCACTTTTGCGAATGTTGGAATCAAAGGACCACGGGTGTCCTGAATCCGAAGTTCGCACACGCGAGCGGCCCCAATCTTGCGAACTTCGGATTAAACAGGACACCAGAAACCATGAATCCAGTGTGGTGGTTCAGAAGTTCTCTTGACGAACTCGCGGCAGAACCGAAGAGAACTTCTGAACCCCACACTGGAAAATATAGGTTTCTGGTGGAGTTAGGGATTTGACATTCGCCAACGAACCCGTGGCCAGGTCGGGTGCGAATGTCAAATCCACTGTGCTAGCTTCTTGCGGCGCGATCCTTTTCATTCTGCGCCTGGATCTGCTCGCGGGCCTGCTTCCAATCGGCATCCGACCATTCGCGCAATTGATAGAAGTTGCCGCCCATCGCCAGCGCCTGGCCGCCGTCCATCGCGATGGTCTCGCCGTTGATCCAGTCGCAGCCGCCGGAAATCAAAAATACCGCGAGATTTTGCAGCTCCTCCATTTTGCCGACCCGGCCCATCGGATTCATCGCCCTGGTGCGCGCGCCGGCCTCATCGCCGGGCTTGATCCGCTTGCTCATGCCTTCGGTCGGAATCTCGCCGGGCGCGATGGTGTTGAGGCGGATGCCGTAGCGTCCCCATTCGGTTGCGAGCGACATTGTCATGGCGTGTACCGCGGATTTGCTCATCGCCGACGGCACGACATAAGGGCTGCCGTTGCGAACCCAGGTGACAGTGATCGACACCACATTGCCGGGGTGGTTGCCCGCGATCCAGCGGCGCCCCACGGCGTGGGTCACGTAGAATGTGCCGTGCATGACGATGTTGGCGACCGCGTCGAAGCCGCGAGGCGAGAGGTCTTCGCTGCGCGAGATGAAATTGCCGGCGGCGTTGTTGACAAGATCGGTGAGCGGCCCGTCCTTGAAGATCGTATCGACCATCTGGTCGACCGCGGGCGCATCGCGGATATCGAGGCCGTGGCTCGTCACGCGGCCGCCATGGAGGTCCATCAACTCGGTCGCGGTCTCATCGCAAACGCTCTTGCGACGGCCGCAGATATGGATCTCCGCCCCGAGCTCGAGAAAGCGCCCTGCCATCGATTTGCCGAGCCCGGTACCGCCACCGGTCACCAGGATACGCCGGCCTGCAAGAAGCTTTTCACGGAACATGGCGAGTCTCCCCTCTGCAAAATCTTTACGCTTCAACCGACTAAAACCGGACAATGCTTTCGTGTAAAGCGGTCATGGCGAACAGCCGCAAGGGAGGATTGCCATGGATGATCGCGTCTCCGTTTCGATCTCGGAAGGTGTTGCCGACGTTCGCCTTGTGCGCGCGGACAAGATGAATGCGCTCGATATCCCGATGTTCGAGGCGCTGGTTGCGACCACCGAGCGGCTCGCCGGACAGAAGGGCTTGCGGGCGGTAGTATTATCCGGCGAGGGCCCTGCGTTTTGTGCCGGCCTCGATATGGGTCGCTTCGCCGCCATGAAGGAAAGCGGCGGCAGCGGGATTGCGGGCGGCAAGGAGCGCGACCTTGCGGCACGCAGCCATGGGCTTGCCAACTTTCCGCAGGCCGCGGTCTGGGGATGGCGGCAGCTTCCGGTTCCGGTGATCGCGGCGGTTCACGGCGTCGCGTTCGGCGGCGGCTTTCAGCTCGCGCTTGGCGCCGACATGCGTTTCCTCAGCGTGGATGCACGAATGTCGATCATGGAGATCAAGTGGGGCCTGGTGCCCGACATGGCCGGAACGCCGATTCTGGCCAGTCTGGTGCGCGACGACATCCTGCGCGAGCTGACCTACACCGGGCGGATCTTTTCGGCGCAGGAGGCCGCAGGCTATGGCCTGGCGACCAGGGTCTGCGATGATCCACGCGCTGCCGCCTTCGAACTCGCAAGAGAGATCGCAGGCCGCAGTCCAGGCGCGATCCGCGCCGCCAAACGGCTTCTCAATAATCTCTCCGTCGATCCGGCCGCCGCGCTGCTCGCCGAATCCATGGAGCAGATGAAGCTGATGGGGAGCCCGAACCAGCTCGAGGCGGTGCGCGCCAATATCGAGAAGCGCCCCCCGCATTTCGCGGACGTTTGACCTCCTTCGCTGTCTCGCCGGGCGCATGTCGAGCGCACACTGACTATTATTGGTGTTCACCCGCCCGTTTCTTGGTCTTGCGCCAAAGCCAAAAAATTGCGACTCAAGGCTGCTGCAGGTGTACGCGGCAATGGGATGCGAATGTTAGAATCGGACTACTAGAGCTCCGATTCCGAAGTTCACAAGCTGTTGTGGCGACCTCTGATGCGAACTTCGGAATCAAAGGAGCTCTAGCAACTTGTTGATTCCAGTGCGGCTTTGAATTTGAAGCTCCTATGATGAAACTTGCCGCGATACCGATAGGAACTTCAAATTCGCCGCACTAGGGCGTTTCTGGAGCGTTTTTGGGATGTCACCCCAGGTCATGCCTTCCGAGACCGAGCTCAAATCCAGCCGAGCCGAGGAAGCCTCGGCGCTCGAAGAAGACAGAAGGCTGCGGAACGACATCCGGTTGCTCGGGCGCATCCTCGGCGATACCGTGCGCGACCAGGAAGGCGCCGACGTGTTCGATCTGGTCGAACGCATCCGCCAGACCTCGATCCGCTTTCACCGTGACAACGACAAGCCGGCGCGGCGGGAGCTTGAGCTCATTCTCGACGGTATGTCGATCAGCCAGACCGTGCGCATCGTGCGCGCCTTCAGCTATTTTTCGCATCTTGCCAACGTTGCCGAAGACCAGAACAACATTCGGCAGATGCGGATGCGCTCGAAGGCCGGGGGTGCGCCAATCCCCGGGACGCTGGCGCTGGCCTTGTCGCATGCCCGTGCGGCCGGCACCTCTGCCGTCGATTTGCGCAAGTTCTTTGCGACCGCCCAGGTCAGTCCGGTGCTGACGGCGCATCCGACGGAAGTCAGGCGCAAAAGCACGATCGACCGGGAGATGGAGATTGCCGCACTGCTCGACCGGCGCGAGCGGGTGCAGCTCACACCGGAGGAACTGGCGGCAAGCGACGAGCAGTTGCGCCGTGCCGTGCTGACCTTGTGGCAGACCAATATCCTGCGCCGCACCAAGCTCACGGTACTCGACGAGGTCGCCAACGGCCTGTCGTTCTACGATTACACCTTCCTGCACGAAGTACCCCGGCTGCATTGCGCGCTGGAAGACCGGCTCAACGAGGGCGAGGGCGCCGCGCAAGGCGAATTGGCATCATTCTTGAGAATGGGAAGCTGGATCGGCGGCGATCGTGACGGCAACCCGTTCGTGACTGCGGAGGTGATGCGCAACACGCTGAAAATGCAGTCGAGCCGCGTCCTGCGGTTTTATCTCGATGAACTGCACGTGCTCGGCTCCGAACTGTCGCTGGCCGCGCATCTTGCCGATGTCTCGAAGGATTTGCGGATGCTTGCCGAGCGGTCGCCCGACACCTCGCCGCATCGAAAGGGCGAGCCTTATCGGTTGGCCGTGTCCGGCATCTATGCGCGGCTTGCCGCGACCGCTGCCCGGCTCGATGTCGAAACCACGAGGGCGCCGGTCGGCGAAGCCGCGCCTTATGCGCATGCTAGCGAGTTCAAGGCCGATCTCGACGTCATCTATCGCTCGCTGATTTCGAACAATTCGCGCGTGATCGCGCGCGGGCGGCTGCGCCACCTGCGGCGCGCGGTGGATTGTTTCGGCTTTCATCTGGCTCGTCTGGATATCAGGCAGAATTCGGCGGTGCACGAGCGCACGGTGGCGGAGCTGATCGATGCGGCAACGCCCGGCATGTCGTACATGGCGCTCAACGAAGAAGCGAGAATATCGCTCTTGGCGAGCGAATTGCGCAACTCGCGGCCGCTGACCTCGTCATTCGTGAAATACAGCGAGGAAACGGTGGGTGAACTCGCCGTTTTCCATGCGGCTGCCGAAGCCCATGCCAAATTCGGCGCCGAGGCGATCCCCCAATGCATCATTTCCATGTGCAAGGGGGTGTCCGACATGCTCGAGGTCGCGCTGCTCCTGAAAGAGGCGGGCCTTGTCGATCCCTCCGGCCGCAGCGCGATCAATATCGTGCCGCTGTTCGAGACCATCGAGGATTTGCAGGCTTCCAGCCGCATCATGGATCGGCTGTTGTCGATGCATGATTACCGCAAGCTGGTGGACAGCCGCGGCTCGGTTCAGGAGGTGATGCTCGGCTATTCCGACAGCAACAAGGATGGCGGCTTCGTCACCTCCGGTTGGGAGCTGTACAAGGCCGAGATCGGCCTCGTCTCGGTGTTCGAGCATCACCACGTCCGCCTGCGGCTGTTTCACGGTCGCGGCGGCTCGGTCGGTCGCGGCGGCGGCCCGAGTTATGACGCGATCGTTGCGCAGCCCGGTGGCGCGGTGAACGGCCAGATCCGGATCACCGAACAGGGCGAGATCATCTCCAGCAAATATTCAAACAGCGAGGTGGGCCTCAATAATCTCGAGGTGCTTGCCGCGGCCACCCTTGAAGCAAGCCTGTTGCAGCCCAAGCACAGCGCTCCAAATCCGGAATATCTCAACGCGATGGGGGAATTGTCGGCGCTGGCCTTCAAGGCCTATCGCGGGCTGGTCTACGAAACCGAAGGTTTCGCCGATTATTTCTGGGCCTCAACCGTCATCAACGAGATCGCAAGCCTCAACATTGGCAGCCGGCCGGCGTCGCGCAAGAAGACAAAAGAGATCGAGGATCTTCGCGCGATCCCGTGGGTGTTCAGCTGGGCGCAATGCCGCCTGATGCTGCCGGGATGGTACGGCTTCGGCAGCGCGGTGGAGGCGTGGATCAAGGAGCATCCGGACAAGGGGATGCCGTTCCTTAGAGAGCTCTATCGCGAGTGGCCGTTTTTCCGGACGCTGTTATCGAACATGGACATGGTGCTGGCCAAGAGCTCGATCGCGATCGCCTCGCGCTATGCCGAACTCGTGCCGGACGTCGCCTTACGCGAGAGCATTTTTGGACGCATCCGGCGCGAATGGCAAAGCTCGATCCACATGCTTCTCGATATCACGGGGCAGCAGCGCTTGCTGCAAGGCAACCCGCTTCTCGAGCGCTCGATCCGCAATCGCTTTCCCTATCTCGACCCGCTCAATCATGTTCAGGTGGAACTGCTCAAGGAGCACCGCGCGCAGAACCCCGACGAACAGGTGCTGCGCGGAATCCAGATCACGATCAACGGCATTTCGGCGGGATTGAGAAATAGCGGATAGCTGTCACCGGCATTGCGAGGAGCAATGCGATGACCCAGGCCGTCATTCCGGGATGCGCCGTCAGGCGCAGGCCCGGAATCCATTTCTCCCAATATCCCTGCGGCACCATGGATTCTCTGATGTGCAATTGCACATCAAAGCTCGCTCGTTTCACTCGCGCCCCGGAATGACGAAATGCTAGATTGCTTCGCGGAGCCTGCCATCGGGCGCGCGTTCGCGCGACCCGTTGGCTCGCAACGACATGAAGCACTCACGGCTTCAGGGCGCCCTGCGCGCTGGTGTAGACCGCATAAAGCGATGTCGAGCCGCAGATATAGAGTCCACTACACTGTTAGTGTAATCAATAGCTTAGGCGCCTCATGTTGCTCTGGCGTTGCGCCTAGCAGCCGAGCAGCTGACGCTGGATTTCCTCAGCAGCGCGTTGATCGGCGCCAGCATCGGAAAACAGGTGGCCATAGCGATCGAAAGTCAGCGTGATCGAGGAATGACCCATCAGCTTTTGAATCCGCTTCGGGTTCATGCCCTGCTCAATCCACAAACTTGCGCAGGCATGGCGCAGCGCGTGTAGACCGAACTTCGCCTCTCCGGTTTCGGAGGCTACGCCTAGGGCCTTCTGAAGCGGTTTGAAGTCTCTCGTAACGATGTTGGCATAGGACTCAACGCGACCGATGGCATTTGGAAAGACAAGATCGAGTTCGCCCTTGGGGCAAGCGAGCTTCCACTCACGTAAGGCATTGAGCACGATCGGAGGCATCGGGATCGAGCGATAGGCGCTCTTTGATTTGAGGCGCCCGATTGTGTGTGCGGCATCGGCCCGCTGATTGATACTGACGACCCTCGCTTCGAAGTCAACATCGCTCCAGCGCAGACCGCGAAGCTCTGAGGCGCGCAGACCGCAGAACGTCCCGACTAGGACAAGCGGACGCAGGCGCCCGGATGCTCCAGCGACAAGTGCCTGAAGTTCTGCCTTGCTGGGAATGACGGCGCGGGGATCGTCCCGCTCCGGCAGGTCGAGCTTTAGTCCGGCAGTCGGGTCTGCATTGGAGTGACCTCGACGCTGGGCATCGCGGAAGATCGAGCCAAGCGATTTAACAACGCGCCTGACCATATCAGGTGAACAGCCCTTGGCGCGGAGTTGATCGGCGAATGCGTTCACGGCCGGAATATAAGTTCGCTAAGCTTCTTTGCGCCGATGAGCGGGAGAATGTGAAGGTCGCAGTGCTGGCGATAACCGCGCTGGGTCATTTGCTCCAACCCGTTGTCATGGCAGCGCCTAAGCCATAATTCGGCTGCTGCCTTCACCGTTGGCGAGACGCTATCGGGCGTGTGTAAACCACGCGCCAGGGCATATCCCGTTTCGACAAGCCACGCCTCGGCGTCGGCCTTCCGGTCAAACATCTTGAAACGCCGCTCCCCGGCGCCATCGACATAGCCCGCCTGCCAACGAATCAGACCGGACGGAAGCTTGCGTTTTCTGACTGTAGCCATCTTAAATCCCCTCTAAACGAGCGTAGAATTTGTGCAAATCGACAATGACGTGAATTTCACTTTCCGAATCGGCGATGTATCTGCCCAGGCCCGAAAACTTTGCCCTGCCGAACTTCCATTGATCGCTACCCGAAGAAGTCCCGATTACTATGACCGAGACTCCGGATTCGTGCTCTTCGGGGATGTATCTTCGGAGTCGCTCCAGTTCACGTGCCACCTTGAGCGCCGGCATTCCCGTTGCGTCAGTCAGAAGTTGGACAATAAGAGCGTCAACCAGGCTTCGGCGTGAATAGAGGCGGCGCTTGCCCGTACCCGGCCGAGTCTCATCGATCGGCTGAATGATCTTTTCCTTTGTCCAGTTTTGAAGGCGATAGATCGCGGCTTCCGTGGCCTCGCTAGGGCGTTTTATGCGCTCTGCCATTTCACCAACCGTGAATGTCTGCATTTCCCGCTAGCTCCCCTAATCCACAGGATTGTGTGTAAGCAGTAAGTACACACTTGTCAACGACTTCAAAGGGGAGGTACAAGGACTTACTACTTGGACGAATCGCTCCTAACGTAATTGGAGGTAAAAGAATGGAGTTTGAATTAGCCGACGATATTTTGCGCGGTGTGAAACGGATATCGGCATTTATCAACGAGGACACGCGCTCGACCTACAACAAGCTCTCAACTGGCAAGCTACCTGGCGGAAAAGAGGGCAACCAATGGATTGCTTCCAAGTCCGCACTGCGTGAGCACTACGCGCGGATCTGCCGCAAAACGGAAGCCCTGTGATGGGCGCATCGCAGCGCCGCCGAGGCGCGGACATCGAGCGCGAGATCAAGCGGTTGCACCTTGATCTGGGTGTCCATGCTGAGCGCGTGCCACTAAGCGGCGCCAGCCGCTACCAGAACAACGGCGCCGACGTGGACGTTTACGTTTTCGGCAAGGACGAAGCGCCACTGGTTTCCGAAGTCAAAGCGCGGCGCAACGGCGCCGGCTTTCTCACGCTAGAGAAATGGCTCGGCGAAAACGACGCGCTGTTCCTACGCAGAAATAACTCACCACCAATGGTCGTGTTGCCGTGGCGTATCTGGGCAGCGCTGCTTCAAAAATTTCCGCGACAGCGGGAATGCAGATGCCATGCGGCACCTGCTTAATCAGGCCCGCGACGCGGGTAAACATAGGAAATATGAAATGGCGAACGAACTAGCATTAATAAAAAACGAAACGGCACTGACACATCTGGCCGCCGTTGCCGCGCAAGCGCAGGAAATGCGTTTGCTGAAGTTTTCGAAAGGTAACTGGCTTATTGGCGACGATGAGCTGTCTGCTGATCGCTTGTTCATTGCCCACGTGCATCAACTTGCGCACGGCTGGGTGAAGTTCATCGACGGCAAGGTAGCCGATCAGCGCGTCGGCATCGTCGCAAACGGCTTCGTTGTCACCGACCGCAGCGAACTCGGCGACACCGATCGAGGCCAATGGGAGCGGGAGCCATCAGGTGCGCCGCGCGATCCTTGGAGCAAGCAGTACTACCTGCCCTTGGAGGATGCCCGGACAGGCGAACTGTTCACCTTTGTCACGGGTAGCCAGGGCGGCAATTCCGCGATCGGGAAGTTGACCAACCTGTTCCTGCGGAACGCGCGCCGGGGACTGCCCATCGTTACGCTGGCGACCGACTTCTACAAGCACAAACAGTACGGCCGCGTTGAGGTGCCGGAATTCTCGCTGAAGAGTTGGACGGGCATGTTCGAGGAAAGAGACCACATCTCGGACCACTTCGAGGATGTGTCGCCGCTCGAGGACGCGCCGTTCTGACAAAACAAATGGCGGCCGGCTGATCCCCGAGCCGCCATTCTTTTACATTTTTGCTTTTGGACTTGAGACATGAATACGCGATTTGACATCGCGCGTCTAGCCGCGGCGCTGGGCGGTGAGGTGGACGGCGACAAAGTTAAGGCGCCTGGTCCTGGGCATTCGGCAGCCGACAGAAGCATGATTGTCTGGCCTATGCCTGACGGCGACTTCAGGGTGCACAGTTTCGCGGGCGACGACCCGATTAAATGTCGGGACTATGTCCGACAAAAGACGGGACAGCCGGCATTCGAACCGAAGCAGAAAATTCCGCGCGGCGCGTTGGATATTCAAGCGAGCTTGATGGCCGCGCTGGCGTCGCAACGGCAAGACGCAGCAGCGCCTACCAGGACGCGCATCATTAACACATACGATTACTGTGATGCCGACGGCAAGCTCATGTACCAAGTCTGCCGGCTTGAACCGAAAAGTTTTCGCCAGCGCCGACCGAACGGCAGTGGCTGGATCTGGGACGTTGGCGACAAGCGGGTGCCATATCGGCTAGGCGAGCTACTCAAGTTTCCCGACGCGACTGTATTAATCTGCGAGGGTGAAAAGGACGCCGACCGTGTCGCGGAACTCGGCCATTGCGCGACAACAGCGGCCAGCGGCAAGTGGACGCCCGAAATCGTGCAGGCGCTCGCCGGCCGCGATGTCTTTATCATGGAAGACAACGACGCCGCCGGCCGCGAGAAAGCAGCATCGACAGCCCTGGCACTGCACGGCACGGCCAAGTCAATTCGGATAGTACGGCTACCCGACTTGCCGGATAAAGGTGACGTGTCCGATTGGCTCGATGCGGACGAGCGTAACGCAAAACGGCTCGCCGATGTTTGCCTCGACGCGCCAAATGTGGACGCCAAAGGGCGAGGATGAGAAGAAAACCGTGTGCCTTATCGTGAGTAGCGCGCAGTTTGCCGCCAACTTCACGCCGCCGGATTATGTGCTAGTCGGTGTTCTCATTCGCCGCTTCGTCTATTCGCTCACCGGCATGACGGGCAGCGGCAAGACTTGTGTCACGCTGCGCCTGGCCGCGAGCGTTGCGCTGGGCGTGCCGTTTGCTGGCAGGCTCACAAAGAAATGCCGCGTGCTGTACGCCGCTGCAGAAAATCCGGATGACGTGCGAATGCGCTGGATTGCACTCGCCGCGCAGATGGGTTTCGACACTGGCACGATTGAAGTCTATTTCACCGCCGGCACGTTCAAGATTTCGGAGACGGCGGCGAAGCTGCGCGAGGAAGCGATAGCGCTCGGCGGCGAATTCGGTTTTGCGATAATCGACACCGGGCCAACCTTCTTTGAAGGTGATGATGAGAGCAGCCGCACACAAATGCTGGCGCATGCCCGCATGATGCGCGGCCTGATTGACGTGATACCTGGCGGCCCCACGGTCATGGTCAACGTGCATCCGGTGAAGAACGCCACGGCTGACAACCTGTTGCCGGCCGGCGGCGGCACGTTCATCAATGAAGTAGACGGCAACCTGACGTGCGCCAAGAGGGAATCGCTTACCGAGCTTCATTGGCACGGCAAGTTTCGCGGCCCCGAATTCGCGGCCCCGAATTCGGTCCCATGAACTTCCAAATCCAGACGGTGACAAACCTCGATTTGAAGGACAGCGATGGCCGCTTGTTGCCGACCGTGGTTTGCGAATATGTCCCGGAAGAGGCCGCCGCGGAAATGGCCGCAGTCACGCGCATGACTGAGGACGAGGTTCTAAAGCTGATTGACGCCAACCCAACCATTTCGCTCACCAAGATCGCGCGGGACATGGGCTGGAAGCTGCACGGCGGCGAACCGAACAAGCCTCGCGCGCAGCGGTTCGTGCAAAGCCTCAAGAAGGCCAAGCTCATTGAGAAGGGCGACGATGGCCGCGGGCTCAACCTGACAGCCGCCGGCAAGAAGGCAATCAAGGCCGCCGACGAAATAGAGGCTTTGCCATGAACCGTATCACCCCTGATACGTATCGCCCTACGGCATGGGAGTTCACTCCATGCCTGTAGGGGACCGTATCGCATCGGTCTGTTTCTTAGGGGATGGACCGATACGATAAGGCGCCATGGCGACAGACATTTTCGGTGCTTGCGCGCGACGCAATCCTGCACTCATTGCAAAGCCGCGTTTTCCCTGAGTAACGGATATCGTATCCGTGTGTCTCGAAATCGGTGAGTCATCTCAATGCTTTGCAAGGCGTGTTGCGTCCGTGTTGCGTCGTTGTAGCCGTTTGTAATCGCGGTGCTTGGAAACGCGATGCTTTATCGCGTAGAGATTATCATTGATGAGCCGAACCAAACTTTCATCTCGTTGCCAGGTCTGCCGCCATCCAGAGCGATGGCGCGTGGAGCTGTTGCGCGCCGGTGGCGCAAGCCTCGATAGCTTGGCCGAGAAGTTCAGCCTCGATCGTGATGCGATCTGGCGGCACTGGACCAACCACGTCTCTGACGAGCTCAAAGCCAACTATTTATGCGGCCCGGCGCAGCTTTCCGAGCTTGCCGAGAAAGCCGCTGTCGAAGGCGACTCCATTCTGGATTATCTGAAGATGATCCGTGCCGTTCTGACCGGACAGCTTGCGGCAATGACTGAAGCCGGCGACGGCCGTGGCACGGCATATGTTGCAGGCCGCTTGACGCAAGTGCTGGAAACCATCGCCCGCGTCACTGGCGAGCTGGGCGCGATGGCGCAGTCGGTCAACATCACGAACAACGTGGCGATCCTGTCCGAGAGTCCCGCCTTTCTGAAGGTTCAGGCAACCATGCTCAGGGCGCTTGCGGCGTTCCCTGATGCGCGAGCCTCGGTGGTGGCTGCATTGCGCGAGATGGACGAAGAAAACGCAGAGGCGAGTCTCCCTGCCAAGGTAATCGAACATGTCGGATAGACTTGCCTCGAAACTTGCCGACACGCTTGCCGACGGCGGCTGGCGATCGAAAGCGCGGCCCGAGCAGTTGGCGCCCCAAGGTGATCATTGGAACGGTTGGCTGTTCGTCGGAGGACGCGGTGCAGGCAAAACCCGAACCGGTTCTGAATTTGTCTGCGAAGAGGTTGAGAGCCGCAGAGCGAGGCGAATTGCGCTGGTAGCTCCGACAGCTCACGACGCTCGCCACGTCATGCTAGAAGGCGAGTCCGGGATTTTGACGATTGCTCCGCCGTGGAATCGTCCGGACTACGAACCGAGTCGGCGCCGGGTGTCATGGAAGAACGGCGCCGAGGCATTCACGTTTTCATCAGAAGAAGCTGATCGCCTTCGTGGGCCGCAGTTCGATCTGGCGTGGGGCGACGAACTGGCAGCATGGAACGATCCGCAAGCGTGCTGGGACATGCTGATGTTTGGCTTGCGTCTCGGCCGGCATCCGCGCTGGCTGGCCACGACTACACCGAGGCCCATCCCGCTTTTGAAGAAGTTGATGGCTCGCGACGACGTGGTGATCTCACGGGCTACGACCTTCGACAACGCCGGCAACCTGGCGCCGTCATTTTTGGAAAGCGTCCGGACTCGGTACGAAGGCACCCGGCTCGGAAGGCAGGAGTTAAATGCTGAAATTCTGGAAAATCTCGAAGGCGCCCTTTGGAGTCGCGACATGCTGGACTGCGCTCGCTTCACTGGAACGGTTCCTGATTGCAAACGCATCGTTGTTGCCATCGATCCATCCGGCACAAGCGGAAACGATGGCGGCGACTCTATTGGTATTGTCGTGGCTGGCCTTGGGATGGACGGCTTAGGTTACGTACTGGCTGACCGGACCATTAAAGCCTCTCCTGGTGAGTGGGGCGCACGAGCGGTGGCGGCGTATCGAGAATTCCGGGCTGACCGCATCATTGCCGAACGTAACTTCGGCGGCGCCATGGTGCAGCATGTTATCCGCACGGTGGACGATGGCGTTCCTTACCGCGACGTGACGGCATCTCGAGGCAAGATCGCCAGGGCAGAGCCGATCGCGGCCTTATACGAGCAGAATAAGGTTCGCCACGCCGGCAACTTCTCGGAACTTGAGGATCAGCTCTGCGCGATGACGCGCGACGGCTATTCCGGCGAGGGCTCTCCCGATCGCGCTGACGCGCTGGTGTGGGCACTGACCGAGTTGATGACCATGCCGGTGACGCCCACGGCGGCCTTTGGCCGGTACGGCTCGCCCGATCCAGTGACAACGCGAAATTCCAGGTTTGACGGACCGATAACCTCCGGAACGTTGTCCGGCGGTCACGCAAGGTCGAGATAAGAGGAGCAAGAAGTTGTCACTGAGAATTGAGGATCCGACCCATTTCGCCTTGCAGGCTCTTTTTCAAAGTCAGCGCCGTGATCAAGAGCGATCGAAGCAATTGAACTGAGGGGCAACAATGGGTATGGACGTTTACGGCAAGAAGCCGACCACGGAAGAAGGCAAATATTTTCACAACAGTGCGTCGTCCTGGCACCCACTAGCCAGCTATGTCTGTGAGGTCGCGCCACAGATCGCCGACAGGTGCGCCTATTGGCATTCGAACGATGGCAAGGGGCTCAACAACAGCGACGCCGTCCGTCTCGCCGATATCTTGCAGCAGGAGATCAATCACGGGCGCACCGCGACCTATGCCCGCCTGCGGCAGTCCAAAATCGACATGATGCCGAATGAGCGCTGCTTCCTGTGCGAAGGCACCGGCACGCGCAAACCGGCCCCGCATGTCGGCGCCGGCGATCTGAAGACCGATGGCATCAAGTGCAACTATTGCCGCGGTGAGGGGCATGTGGAGCCCTCCGAAACCAAATGTCCGTTCAATGTCGAGAACGTGCAGAGCTTTGTCACATTCCTGCGCGGCTGCGGCGGCTTCGAAATATGCTGAGGGGTTATTCCAACCACGCCGGATGCCGGCATTCACTGGAGAGGGAAGATGGGACGGGTTCACTACACCAATGAAACTATCCAGCAGATCATGACCCCCAAAAATCCGCTATGGGATCTGTTCATGGATGAATTGATGGAGTCGATGGACGAGTGGGGCTGCGACGGCGACATAAACGCCACTGACCTGCCACACCGTCACGCAAGAACAATCCTGTTAGCAATGGGCAACATCGATATCGATGCAACCATTGCCTTCTTCGAAGAGCACGGCGGCTACTGCGACTGCGAAATCCTGCTCAACGTCGACAGATGAGGCGCGTATCTTACTCGCTTCTACCCGCACCCGATGCTGCCGGTGGTGCCAGGTTTTGCAACACAATCGGATAGGAGCGGACATTAAATGGCAGGCGGGGCCGGCTGACAAAGTCGCGAATGACCCAACTGAGACATCGAGCCCGAATAACTCCCGCTAGCGAGGTGCCTGCTCTTCGGAAATAGCGTTATTGGCCAATGGCGCAAAATGCCATAACCTGCTGGAATTGGCGGCGCAGGCCGGCGCCGGAGCATCCAACTGGCAACACGCCTCAAGGAGGAAACGATGATATTCACGGGCAGGACCGTTGCCGGCGAGACGATCGTCTATCGGGACGGCAAGCGCTATTTGTGGATGCTCTCCTTCATTCCGGGGCTGATCCCGTTGTTGTCCTATTGGCTCTATTTGCGGACGGAAAACGCGGCTGCGACCCTCATCCCGTTCGTCTTCATTTTCGGCCTGATTCCGCTTCTCGACGCCGTGATCGGCGAGGACACGCACAACCCCCCGGCCGAGGTGGTCGCCGCGATGGAGGCCGATCCCTACTACCTGCGGCTGGCGCGGATCTCCGTTGTGCTGCCGTGGCTGAACTACATTGCCCTGATCGCCTTCATCGGCACCCAGGACCTGCCGTGGTGGTCCTACGTCATGCTGCTGCTCGGCGTCGGCACCATCGACGGCGGCGCCCTTCTGATCGGCCATGAACTCGGCCATAAGGCGGACCGGCTCAACCGCATCTTCGGCATGCTCGCCAACAACGCGGTGGGCTACGCCCATTTTCGCATCGAGCACAACCGCGGCCATCACACCTGGGTGGCGACGCCGGAGGATCCGGCCAGCGCGCGCTTCGGCGAATCGATCTATGCCTTCGCCGGGCGTGAACTACCCGGCGCGTTCAAGCGTGGCTGGCGCAACGAGGCCGAGCGGCTGGAAAAGCGCGGCAAGAGCGTGTGGTCGATCGACAACGAGATCCTGCAGGGCTTCTCGCTGACGATCGTTGTGGCGGCGGGGTTGATCGCGCTGTTCGGTTGGAAGGTGGCGCCCTTCATCGTTGCCCATCATTTCCTCGGCTGGTACGCGCTGACCCAAGCCAACTATGTCGAGCATTACGGACTGCTGCGTGAGAAGTCGCCGAACGGGCGCTATCAGTCGGTCGAGCCGCGCCACTCCTGGAATACCAACCACATCGTGTCGAACCTGATGACGTTCCACCTGCAGCGGCATTCCGACCACCACGCCAATCCGATGCGGCCCTACCAGTCGCTGCGCGATTTCAACGACCTCCCGCGGCTGCCGAACGGCTATACTGGCATGTTTGCACTGGCGGCCATTCCGCCGCTCTGGTTCCGCGTGATGGACCCGAAGGCGCTGGCCTGGGCCGGTGGCGACATCACTAAGCTCAATCTCGGCGAACGTGCGCCGATCAGATGAGTTCCGGCGCAATACGCGCAGCGCGCGGGCGAGATACTGAATCACGACGAAATTGGAGCGCCTCAAAGAGGAATGAGAACGCCGTCAGGCACGGTTGGTGCCCGACCTAGGAAATTGCCGCGGCATAAGTCGAGCGCACCTGAAACGCCATGACCCGTTCAGCAAATGTGATCGCCGTGCTAAGAAGCGCCTATCTCGTTAGCCGATGCCAAGACTCGGGGGTCGCAGTGCGGACGGAGAAATTAATGACTAAAGTAAAAGCTAAAGTAAAAGTTGCCGGGTTCAGTGTCTCGCTTGATGGCTTCGCTGCTGGAACCGCTCAGAGTTTAGATCACCCGCTTGGTTTGCGTGGCGAGGAGGTCTTTCAGTGGTTTTTCCCAACGCGGACTTTTCGCCAGATGCTGGGGAAAGAGGGTGGTGAAACTGGCCTTGATGACAGGTTCGCCCGACGCGCAATGGAAGGTTTCGGTGCCTTCATCCTGGGTCGCAACATGTTCGGACCTGTTCGTGGGGAATGGCCAGACGATCAATGGAAAGGCTGGTGGGGTAACAATCCGCCTTATCATGCGCCAACTTTCGTACTGGCACATTATCCACGACCGCCAATCGAGATGCTGGGCGGAACGACATTTTATTTTGTCTCTGACAGTATTGAAGATGCGCTGCAAAAGGCGCGCGAAGCGGCAGGCGCAAAGGACGTTAAGATTGGCGGCGGTGTCGAGACTGTGAGGCAATACGTTCAGGCCGGCTACGTGGATGAAATTCACCTCGCTTTTGCTCCAATTGCGCTTGGCCAGGGGGAATCGCTCTTTAGCGGCTTGGATCTTCGCGCTCTGGGATATCGGACAGTCGAGCATGTTCCGACGGACCGAGCCACGCACATTGTCCTCGCGAAGTAGAGTTGGCGATTAATTGCCGAGGCGCTCTCGTAGCCCCGGTCGCGAATGACCCAAAGGCGACATTGATCGCTTTTTGATGCGACGCCCAATATGGACACATCCCAAATGTGATACACTCTGCTTAGTCGAGGGTCTTCGTGGAAACGAATAAGGACGGCGCAAAATGGCGAATCTTGCCTACTTTAGGTAGACTCAATGCGCTGCGCGAATTGCGGAACGGAAAGCCAAGAGGGTAAACGCTTTTGCGCAGATTGCGGCGCAGCGCTCGCCCCCGCTGCTTCCGGTGGCATTCCCCTAGGCAAAACGTTCGTCTCGGAGTCGACAAGACTCCTCAAGGGCGAACGGCGCCATTTGACCATCCTCTTCTGTGACCTTGTCAATTCGACCGGCCTTGCGGCTGAGCGGGATCCGGAAGAATGGCAAGAGATAGTCGCAGAGTATCGGCGGGCGGCTGGGCGGGCCATTTTGCGTTTGGGGGGGTATGTCGCGAGATATTTAGGCGATGGCCTTCTCGTCTACTTTGGTTGGCCGACTGCGAATGAGGATGATGCAGAGCGCGCGGTACTTGCCGGGCTCGCGATAGTCGAAGCTATGGAGGCGTTGAACCCACGCCTCGTTGGCGAGAAGGGCGTCGAGTTACTCGTTCGCGTCGGAATCGACAGCGGTTCAGTGGTCATCGGCGAATGCGGCACCGGTGAAGTCGATGTCTTTGGCGATGCGCCCAATATTGCCTCACGCGTTCAATCCGTGAGCCCGCCCAACGCCGTTTTGATGACCAGCGCCGCACATGATCTCGTCGCGGGTCGGTTCAAAGTTGAGGATTGTGGGCTGCATCGGTTCGCGGGTATCGAGCGTCCAGTCCAGCTCTATCGTGCCGTCCGACCTAGTGGCATCCGTCGCAGCTGGCGCCACGGCGCAGGTCAGCGGCCAACGCCTTTCATCGGGCGCGAGGCCGAACTCAATTTATTAAGCAGCAGCTGGATCAACGTATGCAAGGGCGCAGGGCAATTTGTGCTCGTGACGGGTGAGCCTGGAATCGGCAAGTCGCGTTTGGTCGAGGAATTTCGCTTCCGGATCAAGGACGAAAACCACCTCTGGATTGATTGCGCGGGCAAGCGTTTCTTCGAAAGTACGCCTTTCCATGTGGTCACTGACATGCTGGAACGAGGCTTTGGCTGGCGCGGCGACGAAAGCAAGGAAGAACGCGTCACTCAACTGGAGCGGGTGCTGCAGCTCGTAGGACTGAAACTTGAGGAAGCACTTCCACTTATCGCCGGGATGTTCGATCTCCCGGTACCGCAGAAATATCCGCCGCTGATATTCTCGGCCGATCAGCGGCGAGCGCGGTTGCTTACCGTCCTTGGTAATTGGGCGTTAAGTGCCGCCCGATTGCAGCCGCTGGTGATTGCGATCGAGGACCTACATTGGGTCGATCCGTCGACAATCGAGTTGATGCAGTTGCTTGTCGAGCAAGCAGCAACCGCGCCGCTAATGCTGATAGGGACATCGCGGCCGGAGTTTAACGCGCCATGGCCGATGCGGGCTCATCATGCGAGGATTACGCTAAACCGCTTCAATGACCACCAAACTCGCGAGATGGTCGCCGGCGTCGCTACGCGCGGACGACTGCTGGGAGCACCGGCGGCAATCTTGGTCAGTTTGATCATGGTGCCGGCGACAAGCGAGACGCTTACCGGCGGCGCGCTACTAAGTCACGTTGTCGATGCCGTCGTAAAAAGGGCGGACGGAGTGCCGTTGTTTGCTGAGGAATTGGCCAGACTGCTTCTGGAGACGGAGGGCCGATCGCAGACGCGGGAGATACCTGCAACGCTGCAGGACTCGTTGAGGGCGCGGCTCGATCAGCTCGGCCGCGCAAAGGAAATAGCCCAGCTCGCCTCAGTCATCGGACGCGAATTCTCCTACGAATTGCTTCGGGCCGTGTCGGCCCTGTCCGACGAGGAGTTGCGATCAGGTCTCGCCAGGCTAGCCGACGCCGAGTTGATCTATGCCCGCGGTCTTCCGCCGCAGGCGAATTACCGTTTCAAACACGCCTTGATCCAAGATGCGGCATACGAAGCACTTTTGAAGAGCAAGCGACGCGAACTTCACGCAGCCGTGGCACGCACTATCACCGAGAAAGTTTTTGCTCTCGCCGAGGCGCAGCCAGAAGTCATTGCGCTACATTGGACGCAGGCAGGTGAGGCAGAGCTCGCCGCTGCAGCGTGGAAGAATGCCGCGAACATTGCCTATGCGCGCAGCGCGTTCAAAGAGGCGGAGACGGCTTACAGGCAGGCCTTGGGAATGCTCAGGACTCTACCGGTTTCGCCGAAGAGGGATACTAAGGAACTTGATCTCTGCAGTGGTCTCAATCGCGTGCTGCAGCTGACCCAAGGCTACGCCGCACCGGAGACGGTCGAAGCCGCGGCGCGGGCGCGATCTCTCGCCGAGAAATCTGGAAACCTTTCTCAGCTCATTCGCGAAGAAGCTAAGATCTGGAGAGGTGTCATCACTGCAGGCGACTACGCCGGCGCAATCGCGCTAGCCGACCGCATCCTCGACCTTAGTCATGGCGATGGCGACCATCCAGCGCGCCTCGTGTTTGCACTGAACGCCCAGATGCAAACTCGATTCTACACAGGCGACTTGCAGGCAGTCGAGGAGCATTACGAACGCCTGAGCCCCTTGATCGACAACCTCGGGGAAAAGCAGGCGCCAGGTAACAACATCGTGGCCATTGGCGTCGCGTCTTTCACGGCGTGGGTCCTCGGTCGGTCCGACAGGGCGCGCCAGCGCATAGCGCGCGCTCTCGCCTTCGCGCAGGAGAGTAAGAACCCGTATGACCTGGCGATGGCGCTCCATTTTCTGGCAAACCTCCACGCCAGCGCCGAAAGAGACCCGGATCGAACAGAGGAGACGGCGGCGCAAATGCTGGATCTATCCAAAAAAAATGGCTTCTCCTATGCCGCTAGTCTGGCGCTTGGGCCGCTGGGTTGGGCACGGGCGCAAAAGGGCGCCGGCCGCGAAAGTGCCGAAATGATGCGCCAAGCACTCGCGGACCAGGTCGCTTCAGGGGCGCGCGTTAGTATCTGCCTCTCGCTCAACAGGCTCGCGGAAGTGGAGGGCTAAGCGAAACATCTAAAGCGCTTACAACGATCGAAGAAGCGCTTACCGCCAACCCCCAGGAACGCATCTATCGACCCCAAAGCCTCACGATTCGTGGGACACTGAAAGATCAGTTGGGTGAAGGCGCTGCGGCCGAAGCGGATTTTAGAGAGGCAATGAGGCTGGCGCAGGCGATGGGTGCGAAGGCATTTGAGTTGCGTGCGGCAACAGCCCTGGCTCGATTGCTGCAAACGCGGTGCGACCCAGTCGCCGCACGTGGCGTTCTTGCACCGGTCTACGCCTGGTTCACCGAGGGCCACGACTTGTCAGACCTGAAAGACGCCAGGGCATTGCTGGACCAACTGGGCGAGTGAGTCGACATTCCTCGGACAGGGGCTTGCAGCGGTGCTACCGTCGCGAGAGTTCTCTGGTGTGATCGACAAGAACGAGCAACGTGCCAGGGTTCGCGGAGTGTAAAACTGGCTTCCCATTTCGCACTCGTCGCCAGCTGAACCAAATGCAGCATTCGTGTCCGAGCTCCTCTCCTTCGTTTGCGATCCGTCTTAAACGCGATAGCATCAGCAGAAGCATCGGAACGCGCTACATGGTGCGCAATGGGAGGAAAGAGATGCTGGAAATCGTCCACCACGGACCGACCGTTGGAGCTCAGGCACTTCGGGCGCTCGCGCGGTATCCGGAGCGCATTGCCTTCGTCAGCGATGGAAAGCATGTCAGCTACCGCGCCACGCTCGACCTGATCGGGCGCATGCAGGGCGTCTTTGCCGCACAGGGGCTGGGTCGGGGTGATCGGTTCGCGATCATTACGGCCAACCGCGCGGAATCCTGGTGCGCTAGTGTCGCCGCGCAATCCTTGGCCATCAGCACAACGTGGTTGCATCCGCTGGGCTCGCTCGATGACCAGGTCGACCAAGTGATCGACGGTGAATGCACGGTGCTGCTTGTTGATTCCGGCAATTTCCTCATTCGTGGCGGCGAGATCGCGGCGCAGACCAAGGATCGGCTCCGAGCCGTTTTTGCGCTGAGCCCAACGGACTATGGGCTTGACCTGTTAGCACTCGCCAACTGCGTGGGCGCAGTTAGCGCGCGTGACCTCGCGCGGCCTGAGGACGTTGCAATTCTGAGTTACACTGGCGGCACGACCGGGAAGTCGAAGGGTGCGTTGCGCAATCATGCGCAGATTGCCAGTTATGCTACAGCAATTCTGGCTGATTTCGAAATTCCATCGGCGCCACGCTATCTCTTGATAGCACCGATGAGCCATGTCGGCGGCACGAAAATCCTGCCTACCCTAATGCTTGGCGGGACCGTTCATATGATGAAGGGTTTCGATCCGAAAACCGTCCTCGACGTTATCGCGCGCGAAAAAATCAATTTTACGCTGCTCGTACCGACGATGATCTATATGTTGCTCGACCATCCTGATCTCGACCGTACGGACTTGTCCTCGCTCGAATTGCTGCTCTACGGCGCCTCGCCAATGTCGCCGACGAGGCTGCAGGAGGCGCTGAAGCGTGTCGGCCCAGTGTTTTCGCAGCTTTACGGCCAGACTGAATGCTATCCGATCTCCCTGCTGCGCAAGGCGGATCACGACCTCGCTCGGCCCGAGCTATTCGCTTCGTGCGGTTTCCCGATCTCCAGCGTCGCCGTTTCGATGCTAGATGACAAAGACCAACCAGTTCCTACTGGGGAGCCGGGGGAGATCTGTGTGCGGGCAGCACATGCGGTGGGCACTTACTGGAAACGGCCGGAGCAGACAGCGGAGCTATTCCGGAGCGGCTGGCTGCACACCGGCGATATCGCGCGCATGGATGAGCGCGGCTACATGTTCATCCTCGACCGCAAGAAAGATATGATCGTGTCCGGCGGGTTCAACATCTATCCGCGTGACGTCGAGGATGCCCTTTCCAGCCATGCCGGAGTGGCGATTGCTAGTGTGATCGGCGCACCCGACCCGAAATGGGGTGAGGCCGTGGTCGCGTTGATCGTCCGCAGGCCGGGCTGTAATCCGAGCCCGGAGGAGTTGATTCAGCTGGTAAAGGCGAAGAAGGGCTCGGCCCACGCACCAAAGCGTATCGAGTTTGTCAACTCACTGCCCATGACCCCCGTCGGCAAAGTCGACAAAAAGGTACTGCGGGCAAGGTTCTGGCAAGGCCAGGAACGCAAGGTAGGCTGATCGCCGAAAAGTACTGACCAGAACAGAGTGACGTCATTTTGCAAGTCTGCTGTTGACCGGAAACCCGAAATGGGCGACGGCACTGCAAATCGGTGCTTATGACCCAAACCGGAAGTTCAGACTGGCTCGTTTGTATGAAAAGGCTTAAACTTCGACAAGCTGCCCTTTGACCGGGAACGTGCCGACGTTTCCCCTTGCATGGAATGGGCCGCGATCAGGCCATCGGCAGGCATCGCAGTCTGATAGCAGCGCCGACCTTTTGGGGCGTTCTCGAGAACTCCAACACATGCCAAATCAACTTGCTGCGCGAGCGGCGAGCCTTGCTTCTGTTCATCCAAGGAGAAAGACATGGCGACATTCGTATTGACGATCGACTGGACCGACCAGGGCATTCGCAATGTCAAAGAGGCGCCCAAGCGCAGCGAAGCGGCGAAAGCCCTCGCCAAGAAAGTCGGGGTCGAAATCAAGGAGATCTATCTCACCAGCGGCGCGCATGACATTCTTGTCCTCGCCGAAGCGCCGCTCGGCGATCACATCACCAAATTCGCGCTTGCGGTCGCCTCGCTGGGAAACGTGCGCACCAGCACCTCCCGCGCCTGGCCAGAGGCTGAATGGACCAAGCTGATATCCGAACTTCCGTAGTCGTCGGATTTGTGGTGGGCCGCGTGTGCCGCCGGCTCGTGGCCGTCATTTCGCGCGCGCGCAACAATCAGGTCGCTCTTGGATAGAAGCGGACATTAACGGGCAGGCAGAGCCAGTTGGTTTGGTCGCGAATGACCCATTTCAGACCTGTCGGCCAGTTCGAAGACCAGTTACCATTTGACGCGTCTCCGTGCGTGTGGGTCTTTGGATCACTTCCCATCCGGCTTACCGTTTGGAGGGAACAAGACATGAGTGGTGGACTAACATTCACGGATGAAGCTGCGCGGCATCTCGAAAAGACATATCGCACCAAGGACATTGTTGCGCAGCGGCTCGAGACAATTCGGCACCTCAACTTATCTGCCGGTGAAAAAGTCCTGGATATCGGATGTGGTCCGGGTTTTCTTTGCGAAGGAATGAGCGAAATTGTTGGCCGCGACGGGGCCGTGGTCGGCATCGATATCTCGCGTGACCTCGTAGGGCTTTGCGATCGACGGAAGCATCCTACATGGCTGTCATACGAAGTCGGCGATGCCACCAAACTCAATCAACCCGATGCGTCTTTTGACGTCGTGGTGTGCACACAAGTTGCTGAGTATATCCCCGATGTTGACGCGGTCTTGTCGGAGGCTTTTCGCGTTCTAAAGCCGGGCGGACGAACAATCTTCATCGCGACCGATTGGGACGCCCTCGTGTGGTTTTCCGACGACGCGAAACGGATGGCGGCTGTTTTGAAATCGTGGGAGGCGCATTGCGCCCACCCGCGTCTGCCGAGAGCGATGCCACACAGGCTCAAAAACGCTGGCTTTCGGCTTGATCACGCTTTCGTATACCCGCTCCTCAACCTGAGTTACGACGACGATAGTTACAGCAAAGGACTATCAACAATCATAGAAAAGTTTGTCGGGGGACGTGGAGACCTTTCGGCCGGCGAACTCAACGGATGGCTTAACGAGTTCGAGCGTTTGAACGAAGCCGGCCGATATTTTTTCAGCAGCAATAGGTACGGCTTCAAGGCGTCAAGACCGGCCCTGTAACCCTCCTGAATGTCGGCTATTGGCCCTTCGCGACAGTTTGTTGCCGCGCAGCAATTCGACCGCTTTCGGAGCAGACGGGATTTCAAATGGCGGGCGAGATTGCCGGGACCAGTCGCGTTTGACCCGAAGCTGACTTTGTGTTCGATAGTCGTGATGTCCGCCTCCTGGGGAGTCCAGGCAGAGGCTCGGCGGCGCGCCTGGGTCTGCAAATGAGAGGCCATTTGTGACACAGTTCACACCGTTCATCCGTGAACTCGGGCATAAAGGAGGGGCCCTTTCTGGCGAAATGGGACCAAGCACCGCGCTGACGCAAGGAACGGTGGGGGATGAATGCACAAGGCAGCAGCATCCGTTACATCACCACGATGGTGATAGTCGGGCTTGCCGTACTAACGGCGGCGACTTTCCACAGTGCTCGGAAAGGGATCGTCCAAGTCTTGCCCGACGCAAGGGCAGCAGCCTACTTCGAACGGCATTCCGAACCTGACTGTAGATTTGCAGGGGCCTGGCATGACTGGGAACGCGACGAATGGATGACGCTTGGCTGCCTCAAAGTCAAAGTCCAACATCGCGAGGGCAGCTACAGCTCTGCAACAGGACCCCGGGCGACTTTGCAGGTCTCAATGCAAGGCACCTACTGGATTGACGGAGAAGGCATTCTCCACGTTGCTCGCCAGGACAGTGAAGGGAAAAATCACGATTTCAGCGTGCCGATCTCGGTCGAAAATGCCGAGCTCCCTACGCAGATATGTTTCGCGGAGACCTCCGAAGGGATTGCATGCACTGCGTTCTTCATTTGGAAGAACGATCACTAAGTTCTTCACAACGGCTCTCAACACGGTCTCTCCATCGTCCCAGACGTCTCAGACGAAATGAGTGAAGACAGGTTTCCGGCAGTTCCAGAAGTTGACGCCTAAGCCGCCACGCCCTAGCGGCACTTTGCCAAAGCTGATGCGTTGCCTTCTGGCCCATCGCGACATTTCCCTGCGCTGCGAAATTCGGTCGCTATCGGGGCACTGCGGACATGGTCGCGCCTGTGGCTGGCTCGACCTTTGTCGCGAATGACCCAATGCGGGCATGACGACTGTCAGTGCGGCCGTGAGCCTTTTCATTTGCATTTCCTGCTCCGCACGAGCAGATTTTGCTCTCAGATCATCCCCACGACGGCAGGGAGGGAGCATGCTAGCAGACCGCAAGTCGATGTTCTGCCGGCGCCGTTTTCTGCAGTTCGTCGCCGCGAGTCCATTGTTTGCGTACACCGACTTGCCGGGCCCCCTAAGTCGCATGCGTAATGCGACCGCCTGGGCGGCAGATGTGACCACGATGGCCGATATCACAAGTGCATCGCAAGCCCTCGATGTCTTCGACTTTGAGCGCGCGGCGATGAAGGACCTCCCAATTGCTCACGCTGCATATCTCAATACCGGGGTTGAGGGGGACGCCACGGTGCAGGCGAACCGCAACGGGTTTACCCGTTTCCAGATACGCGCGCGCCGCCTGGTCGACACAACGAAGATCGACATGAGCACGCGTCTCTTCGAGACGACGTGGCCGGTCCCCATCTTTAAATTGACGTCTGCGTCGACAACGTGGGTGGCGGGCTGTTCGGGACTCTGGCTCGACTCATGCGGTGGAATGGAAGGCTATTGCCGGTCGGCTTTGCCGGTGGAGAGGTGCCGTCTCTCCCCATGAATCTTCCCCTGCTGAAGAACTATTCCATCGTTGGCGTCTTCACCGGCGCCTGGGCGGACCGCTTTCCGGATCAGAATTCACGCGCTGCAGACAAGGTCTTGCAATGGGTCAGTGAAGGAAGGCTGCGTCCCCACGTTGATCGCGTGTTGCCCTTGGAGCGGGCGGCCGAGGCGATGAGTGCGATCGAAAATCGATCGGTCGCAGGCCGAATTGTACTTAAGGTGAGGTGATCCCATGGCGACGTCATCGGAGCCGATCAAGCCGATCGAGGACGTGCGCGATATTTCCGCCATCACCTATGGCTTCATGGCGTCGAAGGCGCTCTTTGCTGCGCTCGATTTCGATCTGTTCACGCGCATCGAGGGCGGGATCGCGCAGGTGCCGGCGCTGGCGAGGGCGACCGGGATTTCCGAGAACCGGCTTGTCACGCTGCTTGCAGCCCTCAAGTCGGTAGGCCTGATCGCTGAACGCGGAGGTCGATTGATCAATGCGCCGGCCACGTCCAAATTCCTGGTGGCTGGAGCGCCGGGGGACTTCCGGGACTACGTTCGGCTGGTCAACGGAGCGCTCGGCTACGAGACCTTCCGGCACCTTTCCGGCGCACTTCGAGGCGAACGTGTCTTCCCTGACAAGGGTTTCTATGAGGGCCTGTTCTATTCGGCGGGAATTGGTGGGCAGCAGTTCAGCTCGGCCCAGCATTCCGGATCGCTCGGCCCTGCGCATCTGATGGCAAAACGCGTCGATCTGGGAGGTCGGAAGCGATTGCTCGACGTGGGCGGAGGCAGCGGGGCTTACACTCTGGCCTTCTGCACAGCAAACCCGCAGCTCAAGGCGACCATTCTCGATTTCCCGCAGACGGAAGAGACGGCGAGGAAGTATGTTCAGCAATCGGGATTGACCGACCGTGTTGCGCATCTAGCTGGAAACGCCATCACAACGGATTGGCCAAAAAATCACGATGTTGTCCTCATGTCCTATGTATGGAGCGCGGTTGGGGAAGACGATATCGCTGTCCTTGCGCGCCGAGCCTTTGATGCGCTTCCTCCAGGCGGTCTGGTCCTTGTGCACGATTTCATGGTCGACAACACGCGCGAGCAGCCGCCGTTTGCCGCTTGGTATCTCCTCGGAAGCGTGTTGGACAACCCGAACGCCGTGTGTCTGACGCCGGAATACACCGAGGGCGCCCTGAAAAGGGTGGGCTTCAAGGTGGAAGGAACCGAAGTCATGCTTCCCGGCATCACAATGCTGACCAGAGCCCCTAAGCCCGCGTAGCGTTGCGCGGGGCGAAGCCCGCTGATCTTCCTGTCGATCAACCGACCAAGTTTGAGCTCGTCATAAATCTGATAGCAGCGAAGGCACTGGGTCTCACCATCCCGTCCTTGCTGCTCGCACGTGCCGACGAGGTGCTCGAATAAGGATATTGTTGGTTGCAGTGCATGAGTCTGCAAATGGCCCATCGCGTCATTTCGCTGCAAGGCAGCGCTTCGGTCGCTT